>MAAC01011179.1_pt1 | contig 147018 bp, 134 predicted proteins | sample 1115981 | NCBI WGS metagenome assembly MAAC01 (sample SAMN04961126, study PRJNA320927) | seawater metagenome | isolation source: sample BD02T64 sea water enriched with oil for 64 days | place: USA:Gulf of Mexico | collected 2013-07-27 | reverse complement strand
TGTCAATTCAATATGTTAATGAACTTTTCTTATCTTCTCTTAGCTTTTCAAACGCTAAGCGGGTGCAAATATAAAACCCTTTTTTAATTCTCACAATACTTTTTTGATCTTTTTTTAAACCTTTTAAAAAACTATTTTTATACACTCTAGAAATGAAGAGATTATCTCGTAAAGTGCTATAAAAAAAATCCTGTGTTAGTTCAAAGCTTATGCATCTTAAAGATATGTAGTCTATATATTGTATGTAAGTATTTATCATACTATCTTTGCCTTCTTAAATTGACAGGTCAATTATCATGATAAATATTACTTTACCGGATGGTACTATTAAAACTTTCGAAGATGGAACAAGTCCAATGGAAGTTGCTAAAAACATAAGCGAAGGGTTTGCACGAAATGTTATTTCAGCAAGTTTTAATGGCGAAACAATAGAAACCTCTACTCCTTTATATAGTGATGGTTCATTAATTCTTTACACTTGGTCTAATGATGAAGGAAAAAAGACTTTTTGGCATTCAACTTCACATGTACTAGCTCAAGCGCTTGAGGAACTATATCCTGGAATTAAATTATCTATTGGACCAGCAATTGAAAATGGATTTTATTACGATGTAGATTTTGGTGAAAATTCAATTTCTGATAAAGATTTTAAAACCATTGAGAATAAGATGCTAGAAATAGCACGAGGAAAGCATGATTTTAAAATGCGTTCTGTAACTAAAGATGAAGCTCTTTCATTATATAGGTCTCAAAACAATGAATATAAAGTTGAACTAATTGAAAACTTAGAAGACGGAACAATTACATTTTGTGATCATTCAACATTTACCGATTTGTGTCGAGGCGGACATATTCCAAACACAGGAATCATTAAAGCTGTAAAACTACTATCAGTAGCAGGAGCTTATTGGAGAGGAGACGAAAACAATAAGCAATTAACCAGAGTCTATGGTATTTCATTTCCGAAGCAAAAAGAATTAACCCAATACTTACATCTATTAGAAGAAGCAAAAAAACGTGATCATAGAAAACTAGGGAAAGAGTTAGAGTTATTTACATTTTCTCAAAAAGTAGGTCAAGGTTTACCTTTGTGGTTACCTAAAGGTGCTGCATTAAGAGAAAGGCTTGAAAATTTCTTAAAAAGTGCTCAAAAGAAAGCTGGATACGAAATGGTTATTACACCACATATTGGAAGTAAAGAACTTTATGTAACTTCAGGACATTTTGCAAAATATGGTGAAGATAGTTTTCAACCCATAAGCACACCAGCTGAAGGTGAAGAGTTCTTATTAAAACCAATGAACTGCCCGCATCACTGTGAAATATATAATACAAGGCCTTTTTCATATAAAGAATTACCTAAACGCTATGCCGAATTTGGTACTGTATATAGGTATGAACAAAGTGGAGAATTACATGGATTAACACGAGTAAGAGGTTTTACTCAAGATGATGCACATATATTCTGTACACCAGATCAATTAGACAAAGAATTTAAAGATGTTATCGATTTAGTCTTGTATGTTTTTGGCTCTTTAGGTTTTGAAAATTTCAAAGCCCAAGTTTCCCTTAGAGATCCAGAAAATCCTGATAAATATATTGGAAGCGACGAAAATTGGAAAAAAGCTGAAGCTGCTATTTTAAATGCTGCTATAGATAAAGGTTTAGATTATGTTGTTGAAACTGGAGAAGCTGCATTTTATGGTCCAAAATTAGATTTTATGGTAAAAGATGCGTTAGGTAGAAATTGGCAACTTGGTACAATTCAGGTTGATTACAACTTACCTGAGCGTTTTGATCTCACCTATAAAGGTAGTGATAATGAGCTACACAGACCAGTTATGATTCACAGAGCTCCTTTTGGAAGTATGGAACGTTTCATTGCCATTTTATTAGAACATACAGGCGGTAATTTCCCACTATGGCTAATGCCAGAACAGGTAATAGTGTTATCATTAAGTGAGAAATATGAAAAATACGCTGAAAAAGTTTTAAATTTGCTAGAAAATCACGAAATTCGCGCCCTTGCAGATAATAGAAATGAAACGATAGGTAAGAAAATCCGTGAAGCGGAAATGAATAAAATACCTTTTATGATTATTATCGGTGAAAACGAACAAAAGGAAAATAAGATTTCTGTTCGTCAACATGGAGGTGAAGATTTAGGCATGATTAGTGTAGAAGAATTTTCAGAAATTATTGAGAAAGAAGTCAATAAGACATTGAAAACATTTAAATAGAATATAAGTTTAATTAAAATATATAAGTCATAGCAATACGTAGAAGACACAACTCTAAGCGAGTCGTAAAAGAGGATCAACACAATATTAACTCTAAAATTAGAGCCGAAAAGGTAAGACTTGTAGGTGATAATGTAGAGGTTGGTATTTATTCAACTAAAGACGCATTAACAATTGCAGATCAGCAAGGGTTCGATCTTGTTGAAATTTCACCTAAAGCTGATCCTCCTGTATGCAAGGTTATGGATTATAAGAAGTTTCTTTACGAACAAAAGAAACGAGATAAAGCTTTAAAATCTAAAGCAACAAAAGTAGTCGTTAAAGAGATTAGGTTTGGACCACAAACTGATGATCATGACTATGAGTTTAAAAAGAAACACGCAGAGAAGTTTCTAAAAGATGGTGCTAAACTAAAAGCTTTTGTATTTTTCAAAGGACGTTCAATCATCTTTAAAGAACAAGGACAAATCTTATTATTAAGATTAGCTCAAGATCTTGAAGATTTAGGAAAAGTGGAGCAAATGCCTCGATTAGAAGGAAAGCGTATGACAATGTTCATTGCGCCAAAAAAAGTAAAATAGTCTGAATAATTCAGCAAACAATAATAAGCGAATCGTAAATAAAACTAGGAGAAAATGCCTAAAATGAAAACTAAATCAAGTGCTAAGAAACGTTTTAAACTAACTGGCACTGGTAAAATTAAAAGAAAGCATGCTTTTAAGAGTCATATCTTGACAAAAAAATCTAAAAAGCGTAAGCTAGCTTTAACTCATGACACTTTGGTACACAAAGCAGATGAGAACAATATTAAAACAATGTTACGTTTAAAGTAATAACGTTTTAATCGGTTAAAACAAAATTATAAACCCTGGAGTTAGGCAAAACAATTTAGCAAGTGTCTTATAGACCGCCTACTACAAAAAAAGAGCCAGAAGAAAAAAGGTTCTTAAGCAAGCAAAAGGTTACTTTGGAAGACGTAAAAACGTTTGGACAGTAGCAAAAAATGCGGTTGACAAAGCGATGCAATATTCGTATAGAGACCGTCGAGTAAAGAAGAGAACATTTCGTTCGTTATGGATTATGCGTATTAACGCAGGTGCAAGACTACATGGAATGAGCTATTCAAAATTTATAGGGAAACTTAAAGCTAATAATATCGAATTGAACCGTAAAGTTCTTGCAGATTTAGCAATGAATAACCCAGAAGCTTTTGAAGCTATAATAAATAAAGTAAAGTAAGGCTATCGCCTAAATAATAACAACAATTCGCTTATAAAAACCGATTCAGAAATGAGTCGGTTTTTTTTATGACTTAACTTATAAATCTCAAGTTATCAGTTATACACAAATCACAACATTTCAATATTTATATTTATCTTACAAGTCCATTAAAACCAATTCTATGAAACATATTCAACTCATTGTAATTCTTACTTTACTCTTTACTTTTAATACATTTAGTCAAGACAAGTCAACAACAAAAAAATGGGATGTTTCAAACCCTGAAGGCAATTGGAATTTTAAAGAACTTAAATTATCTACTAACGAAGGTACATGGATGAATCTAGATGTAAGTCCTGATGGCAAATACATTGTTTTTGATTTACTAGGTGATATTTATAAACTTAATATTAAAGGAGGAAAAGCCAAAGTTTTAAGGACAGGTTTACCCTTTGAAATACAACCTCGTTTTAGTCCAAACGGAAAACAAATATCTTTCACTAGTGATGCAGGTGGAGGAGATAATATTTGGATTATGAATAGTGATGGATCTGACGCCAAACAAATCACCAAAGAAAATTTCAGATTATTGAATAATGCCATTTGGATGCCTGATGGAAATTATTTAATTGCTCGAAAGCATTTTACTTCTGGGCGCTCATTAGGCGCTGGTGAACTATGGATGTATCACAAAACAGGAGGAAGCGGAATTCAACTTACAAAAAAGAAAAACGATCAACAAGATGTTAATGAACCAACACTTTCGCCTGATGGTAAATATCTTTATTATAGTGAAGATGTTTATCCTGGTGGTTCATTCCAATACAACAAAGATCCTAATAGTCAAATTTATGTCATTAATCGCTATGATATGGCTACTGGAAAAACTACAAGAATTACTGGTGGACCAGGAGGAGCTGCACGCCCACAAATTTCTAAAGATGGTACGAAACTTGCTTTTGTAAAACGTGTGCGTACAAAATCTGTTTTATATATTCACGATTTAGAAACTGCTGAAGAATGGCCTATTTATGACCAACTCAATAAAGACCAACAAGAAGCTTGGGCTATTTTTGGTGTGTATACTAATTTTAGTTGGATGCCTAATAATGAAGATATCGTGATTTGGTCTGGTGGAAAAATAAATAAGATTAACATCAATACCTTAAGTGTTTCTGATATCCCGTTTCAAGTTGATGCCACAATAAAAATTGCAAAAGCTATTGAGTTTGATACACCTGTAGCTCCAAATACATTTGATGCTAAAGTGATTCGTCATGCAGTAACATCTCCTGATGAAAAGACAATTGTTTTTAATGCCTTAGGGTATTTATACACACACAAGTTACCTAGTGGAAAAGCAAAACGATTAACATCTGGAACAGATTTTGAATTTGAGCCTGCATTTTCTCCTGATGGACAATCGATCATTTATGTTACTTGGAATGATCAAAACTTAGGAGCTATATATTCGATACCTTTTGAAGGAGGAATACCAACTAAACTTTCAGATAAAAAAGGAATCTATAGAAACCCATCCTATTCGCATAATGGGAAACTTATCACCTACCGAAAAGAAGGCGGCAATAATGAACAAGGAAGAACACATTCAAAAAAGACAGGGATATATGTCATGAATTCTAACGGTTCAAATCATAAACTAATCACCAAAGAAGGGGATTATCCTAAATTTAATGCCGAGGATACTAAAATTATCTATCAAAAAGGTGGTCAGTTTTTTGGTGCATTAACAAAAGAATTAAAAAGTATTGATCTTAATGGTTTTGATGAACGCATCCTAGTAAAATCAAAACATGGAAATCGTTTGGTCCTAAGTCCTAATGAAAATTGGATTGCTTTTGTACACTTGCATAAAGTATATTTGGCTCCAATACCAAAGACTGGACAAACGCTAGACTTAACAGATAAAACCAAATTTGTTCCAATTATTAAATTATCTAAAGATGCTGGAATAAATTTGCATTGGTCAAAAGACAGCAAAACAATTCATTGGACTCTAGGAAATCAATATTATTCGGCAAATGTTTCCGAAGACACGAAACTCGTAGAGACCGGAATCAAAATCAATTTAAAAGTAAAAACTGATAAACCAGATGGTCGAATAGTCTTAAAAGGCGCGCGAATTATTACTATGGAAGGAAATGAAGTTATAGAAAATGGCACTATCGTCATTAATAATAATACCATTGAAGCTGTAGGAACAACTACTGAAGTTTCTATTCCGTCTGATGCAAAGGTTTACGATCTGACTGGAAAAACAATTATGCCGGGAATAGTAGATGCTCATGCGCATATTGGAGGCTTTCGTTATGGTTTAACAACTCAAAAACACTGGCAATTTTATGCAAACTTGGCTTATGGAGTTACTACTGCTCATGATCCTTCAGCAAATTCTGAAACTGTTTTTGCACTTTCTGAATTACAAAAAAATGGAACTTTAGTTGGTCCTCGTCTTTATTCTACTGGTTTTATTTTATATGGTGCCGATGGTGATTTTAAAGCTGTAATTAATAATTTAGAAGATGCGCGTTCATCTATTAGAAGAACAAAAGCTTTTGGCGCACTGTCTGTAAAAAGTTACAATCAGCCTAGGCGAGAACAAAGACAACAAGTTTTACAAGCCGCTCGTGAAGAAGGTATTTTTGTAGTCCCTGAGGGAGGATCTACTTTTTACCATAATATTACAATGGTTATGGATGGTCACACTGGTATAGAGCATAATATTCCTGTAGCTCCAGTTTATAAAGACGTATTAGAACTTTGGGGAAACAGTAATGTTGGCTACACTCCTACTCTTATTGTCAATTATGGAGGCGTAAATGGTGAGTTTTTCTGGTATCAAAAAACAAATGTTTGGGAAAATGAAAAGCTACTAAAATATACACCTCGAGGAATTATTGACTCAAGATCAAGACATCGCATAATGATTCCAGATGAAGAATATGACAACGGACATATACTAGTTTCAAAAACTTGCAAAGCACTTAGCGATGCAGGAGTAAAAGTTAATCTTGGTGCTCACGGGCAACTTCAAGGACTTGGAGCACATTGGGAATTATGGTTATTACAACAAGGAGGCATGACCAATCATGAAGCCTTAAAAGCAGCCACTATTAATGGTGCCAATTATTTAGGAATGAGTAATGATATAGGATCACTTAAAGTAGGTAAACTTGCAGATTTAATTGTTATGAATGATAATCCGCTAGAGGATATAAGGCATTCTGAAAGTATTATTTATACTATGATTAATGGGCGCATTTATGATACAGAAACTATGAATGAAATTGGTAATCATCCCAAAGAACGTACAAAGTTCTACTGGGAAAACTCAAAATACAATCAAGCTTTTCCATGGCATGAAGAGACACAAAGCTTTACTAAAGGTGCTTGTGGTTGCCATGTAGGTGCACACTAAATTCAAAAAAACCGATTCTTAATTGAATTGGTTTTTTTATGAAATAGAATAAATTTTTAATTTTTCTTGCTTTCCTTTTAAAGCAATATCACCTAATAACTTTGTATTATAATTAAGCTTAATTATTGACTTGTTGAGTAAATCTCCTGAAACTAAAAGAGAAGCTTTATATGTATTACATTGTCCTTGAATTCTTGAAGCCGTGTTAATCACATCGCCATGATAAGCCAATTCTTTTTTCACGCTACCAACTTCTGCAATCATTAATTTTCCACCATGAAGTCCTGCTTTAAATTCAGGCTTAATTTTGTAGTGACTTAAATAATAAGACTCTCTTTTATTAAGTTTATCTCTAAAAGCAAAGAATAGCTTGACACAATTATTTTTGGACAATCCTTTCTTATATGTCCAACTTAAAACAACTTCATCACCTACATATTGATATATTTGAGCATCATATTTATTAACTACTATATTTAAATCATAGAAACAATCTTGAATAAACCTACTATAAACAACATGACCTAATTGCTCGGCAATAGTTGTAGAATCTTTCAAATCTATAAACATCAATATACGTTCTTCTTCTTTTGGTTTTCTATAAGTTCCTATTAGCATTTTAAAAAAAACGTCTCTCCCAAATTTATTGCGCGCCATCTCTAAAAATGAAAAAATCAAAGAACCAATAATAAAGTAAACAACAACATTCCAAAAAAACGTGCTATCTCTCCACCATCCCAGTTCATTTTGCAAATCACGATCTAATTGTTCTTCAATAGAAAATGAAAACACACTTAATAATGTTATGATAACAATAAAATAAATTAGTGTTTTAGTAAGAATATAAACACCTAATGAGAGTTTACTATTTAAAAATTGATTAAATAAAAATTCGATTACAGCATAAAATACACCTATAATTAATCCTAAAAACAGGACATAATCAAACCATTCTATAAACGTAAAATTAACAGTTTCTTCAAAAAACATTGTTAATTCTTCATTGATCCCATTGTATCTTATGAATGCAAATAAAAAGAATGCAAACGTCCAAAAAACTAGAGATTGAAGTAATAATGTTAAAAAATTCTTGATACTTAAAGTCATTAAAACAACTATTATCTATTAGGTTTTTTGTTTCTTCTTTTTAGCTGCAGGAAATAACACATTATTAAGTATCAATCGGTATCCTGGAGATGTAGGGTGTAAATCTAATTCGGTTTTAGGATCGCCAACTTTATGTGTATAATCTTCTGGATCATGTCCACCATAAAATGTAAAAAACCCTTTTCCTTTAATGCCATGAATGTACTTGGCTTCACCATTGGTTTTATTCTCACCCATCACTAAAACACTAGATTTTATTTCTTCTCGAGTAAATGATGTGGTTTGTCCCATAAACCCTTTAACCAAAGCGGTATGATTTTGACAAAGCATGGAAGGAATCGGATCCCATTTAGCCGAAAATTCCATAAGTGTAAAATAATCTGTAGTTTTTGGAATGCGCCTTTTTCTAGTCATATCTATAGATGAAAACTCATAAATATTAGGATTTCTTTCTAATACATAGTCTTTAAAAGCAAACGTTCTACTGTAATCAATTTTATTTTGATATCCTGGATCACTTCCGTCTCCATCAAACATTGGCTCGCAAATATCGACACCAGCAGCAGAAAGAGCAATATCAAAACTATCTGTCGCACTGCACATAGCAAACATAAACCCACCCCCTATTACATAATCTCTAATTTTTTGTGCTACTGCTAATTTTTCTTCGGAAACTTTACTATATCCTAATCTCGCAGCTAGTTCTTCAGCTTCCTTTTTTTCTTGAATATACCAAGATGCAGAACGGTACGCTCTATAAAACTTGCCATATTGTCCTGTAAAATCTTCGTGATGCAAATGCAACCAATCAAATAATAACAAAGCATCATTTAAAACTTCTTCGTCATAAATTGTTTCATAAGGAATTTCTGCATAAGTCAAAATCATAGTCACAGCATCATCCCAAGGCTGTAATCCTTTGGGTGAATAAACAGCAATTTTTGGTGCCTTTTCTAAAACTACAGCTTCCATGTTTTGTGAAGGACTCGCAATCATTGTTAAGATTTCTTCAGCTTTAGAATTTGAAATAATTTCAAAACTCACACCTCTAATTTGGCATTCACGTTGTATCTCTTCAGAATCTGGCAACAAAAATGATCCTCCTTTGTAGTTGAGTAACCATTTTACTTTTAATTGTTTTTCAAGTATCCAATAGGTAACACCATAAGCTTTTAAGTGATTATCTTGACTTTTAGCATCCATAGGAATCAATATGTATGACGCATATATTGGCAAAGACATCAAAAATAGAAGTATTAATATATATATTTTTTTCATCAATAATTTTTCATTTTATATTTGAAATATACTCAAAAATTAATCCGAAGCTAGTCGCTTTAATATAGTTTTATGTTTTTTTAAGACAATGCTAAGCCTTTAAGTCGGTTATAATATGGTAAACATTCATTTAATAACGGAATTAAATGTTCTGGGAACACGTCTATTTTAGATTTATACTCTGCAAAACCTGAAGATTTATGTGCATTAGTATACCAATATTTGGCACAAATCCCATCTTATAATTATTAGATATGATTCTAGAAAGATAATTAAAAATCTAAAGGCGTCAATCTATTTCTTAAGTGATTTGATTGAACGCTCTGATCCAGATAATAATGAAGCAATGACTTTGGTTCCTTGAAATTGTTCTAAAATAATTTTAATAAAAACAGTAATTGGAATCGCCATAATTAAGCCTGGGATTCCCCAAATAAATCCCCAAAGCATCAGCATTATAAGCACTGTAATAACATTTATAGAAAAGGATTTTCCCATAAAAACAGGTTCTAGAATTGCCCCAAAAATAACTTGTACTCCAGTTATAGAGATTATAAAGAAGAATAATGTACTTGATGGATCTAATTCTACAAAAGCAAATATTGATAGTAATATTACCGAAATAAATGAACCTACCATTTGCACAAAATTAATCAAGAAAGCGAAGAGTCCCCAAAAAATCGGAAAGCTAACATCAAAATAAATACAAGCCAATCCTGTAAATACTCCAGTAAGTAAGCTCACTAAAAACTTAACTTTAATAAATGTAATTAAGTCCTTTTCTATTTTCATAAAGGCTTTTATTGACGTATGCTTTCTTTTAAGGATAGTATTATTCATCACTTTATGCATATTAATCGATTCTGACAACCATAAGATGGTAAAAAACAAAATCATCAATATATTAGTCAAAAACTTTCGTATAAAACCAAATGTAGAACCAATACTTTCTTTCTGAAAAAATTGAGCTAAAAAATTACCATCAGGATTATATTCTAAACCAACTTTGTCTTGCATATAAAGCATCAAGTCATTGATTTTAATTTCAGCTTTCCCAAAAAATTCAGTGTTATTTGATAAAATTTGCTTGCTAGATAATTGCACTAATTCTACGCCTATCAGAACTCCAATAGCAATTAATGCAAAAACAATGATAATACTTACTAATCTTGGCACATTGCGTCGTCCCAGCCAACGCATTAATGGTAAGAATAACAATGCAATAAACATTGAAGAAATTAATGGAATGAATATAAACGATAAAATTTTCAGTAAATAAAATACTAAAGGAATTACTATAACTAGTAATAAGATATTAGTGGTTCGTCTTTGGTCTAACATGAGGCAAATTTTCTTTTCTTATCTGAATTAGCAAATTTAGAGTAATTAGTTATTAAAATATCTAAAATTTTCTTAAAATGGCACGTCATTATCATCTTCACCTGGAGCACCAAAAGCATCTGAAGCCGATGGAAAATTGTCGGGTTTAAATGTATCGTCATTAGCTGCAGCATTCATTTTAGAATGAAACTCCCCAAAAGGTGTATCAAAATCATCAAGGTTATCAAACTTACCTAAATGTCCAATAAACTTCAGCCTGATATTTTCTAAACCACCATTTCTATGTTTTGCAACAATAAATTCACCTTGACCTTCTGTTGGAGAACGCTCATCATCGTCCCATTCATCAATCTTATAATATTCAGGTCTAAAGATAAAACTTACAATATCGGCATCTTGCTCAATAGCTCCAGATTCACGTAAATCTGATAACAAAGGACGCTTACTTCCGCCACGTGTTTCAACGGCACGTGATAATTGAGATAAGGCAATTACTGGTACACTTAATTCTTTAGCCAAAGCTTTTAGGTTACGAGAAATCATAGAAATTTCTTGCTCACGATTTCCTCCTTTTTGACCTCCTCCAGCCGTCATTAATTGTAAATAATCAATCATAATCATTTTAACACCATACTGTGAAGCTAAACGACGTGCTTTTGCACGTAAATCAAAAATAGAAAGCGATGGTGTATCATCGATAAATAAAGGTGCTTTTTCTAATGTTTTCACCTTTACATTTAATTGTTCCCACTCGTGTTTTTCTAACTTACCTGTTCTTAATTTTTCTGAAGACAAGCCTGTTTCCGAAGAAATTAAACGTGTAATTAATTGTACAGATGACATTTCTAAAGAGAAAAATGCCACAGGAATATTACTATCAACAGCAATATTTCTTGCCATTGTCAAAGTTAATGCCGTTTTACCCATACCTGGACGTGCAGCAATAATAATTAAATCACTAGGCTGCCATCCAGATGTTAATTTATCCAATTTGGTAAATCCTGTAGGAATACCACTTAATCCTTCTTTGTTTGAAATCTCTTCAATTCTCTTTTTTGCTTGAATCACCAAACTTTGAGCTGTTTCGGTAGATTTCTTAACGTTACCCTGGGTCACTTCGTAAAGTTTTGCTTCGGCTGTATCTAGTAAATCAAAAACATCTTTGGTTTCATCGTATGCTTCTTCAATAATTTCATTTGAAATTTTAATTAAACTTCGCTGAATATATTTTTGCAAAATGATACGCGCATGGAACTCAATATGCGCAGAAGAAGACACTCGTTGTGTTAAGGAAATAAGATAAAAATCACCGCCAATTAAATCTAGCTTTGCATCTTTTTTAAGCTGACTAGAAACGGTTAACAAATCGACAGGTTCACTATTTTCAAATAATTTAAAAATAGCTGCAAAGATATTTTTATGTGCTTCTTTATAAAAAGCGTCGGCACTTAAAATGTCAATTACCTCATCAACACCTTTTTTATCAATCATCATTGCTCCAAGCACAACCTCCTCTAAATCAATAGCTTGAGGAGGTATTTTTCCTTTCTCTAAGCTAATAATTGTGCTTTTATCGACTTTATAGCCTTGTAATTGATTAGGTTGTTTCATAACTACGAATGTAAATAAATTGATAGTTAAAATTGAATTTTAGAAATTTTCAATCTTAACAGGTCATCAACATTTTAACTGTTAATAACTTGATTATATTGTTAATAGCGACAAAAAAAACCGAAACACAATGCTTCAGTTTTTTAAATCCGTTATATTATAAGGATTAGCTTTTAAAAACTCCCATTGCCAAGTACTTATCCATACGTTGATTTACTAAATCTTTTGGTGATAAGTTTTTAAGTTCCTCATAATTTTTTTCGATAGCAGATTTTACTGCTAGAAAAGTTGCAGCTTTATCAGTATGCGCTCCTCCTAAAGGCTCTTTTATAATATTGTCAACTAACTTCATTCTTTTCATATCTGGAGCAGTTAACTTCAAAGCTTCAGCAGCTTGTTCTTTATATTCCCAACTTCTCCAAAGAATTGAAGAACAAGATTCTGGTGAAATCACAGAGTACCATGTATTTTCTAACATTAATACTCTATCACCAACACCAATACCTAAGGCTCCACCTGAAGCACCTTCCCCAATAATTATGGTAATAATTGGTACTTTAAGGCGTGTCATTTCAATAATATTTCTAGCAATCGCTTCGCCTTGTCCGCGTTCTTCAGCTTCTAAACCTGGATATGCACCTGGAGTATCGATTAATGTCACTACAGGAATTCCAAACTTCTCAGCAGATTTCATTAAACGTAATGCTTTACGATAGCCTTCAGGATTTGACATTCCGAAGTTTCTATATTGTCTTGTTTTGGTATTAAATCCTTTTTGTTGGCCAATAAACATATATGTTTGGTCTCCAATTTTACCTAAACCACCTATCATCGCCTTATCGTCTTTGACATTGCGATCACCATGTAATTCTAAAAACGATCCTCCACATAATGCCTTAATATGGTCTAATGTATAGGGTCTATCAGGATGCCTTGAAAGCTGAACACGTTGCCAAGCTGTAAGATTTTTGTATATTTCCTTTTTAGTTTCAAGTAGCTTTTTTTCGATTTTCTTACAAGTTTGAGTAACGTCAACATCACTCTCCTCTCCAATTAATCGACATTTTTTAAGCTGGTCTTGAAGTTCTTTTATAGGGAGTTCAAAATCTAAATATTCCATTGAAATTTTGATTTAGTTCTTAATTAATCTTTTAGTTAGTTAATGCAAATATAAAAACTTTAATCGGGTTTGTTTGCTAAGGTACTTCGCTTTTTATAACTCTTGTAGTTTTTTAAAATGCCGTCTGCTAATACTGTGGCTAATACCAAAAAAGCACCATAGTAAAATTGTGTGCTCATCGTTTCTGTTTCTGGAAATAATAATAGTGCCAGTGCAATACCATACAATGGTTCTAGATTGTAAGTTAATACTACAGTATATGGGCTTATATAACGCATTACTTTCACAGAGCCTATAAATGCATAAGCTGTACAGATGGATGCTAAAAGAAATAGATAAACCCAATCGTATGGTTTTAAAGTAAAAAACTCGACCGTGAAACCTTCATTAAAAAAGAGAATAAATAACGATAAAAATACAACACCACTTATAAACTCATAAAAAGATATAACAGTCGCCGAGTGTTCTTCGATAAATCGTCCATTAATGACAGCAAATAATGTTGAGAATAATGCTGAAAATACTCCTAATATGATACCATTAAGATATTTTATTTCACTTTGAGTAATTAAAAATACTCCGAATATAACAATCATTCCGAAGAGAATTTCAAACCAAATAATTTTACGTTTATAAATTAAAGGTTCAATAAAAGAAGCAAAAAAGGCACCTGTAGAAAACATGGCTAAAGTAATAGATACATTAGATTGATTTATGGCTTCAAAGAATGTTATCCAATGCAAAGCTATAATAATTCCTGCACCAAAAAACTTGAATTTAGTTTTTGTTGATATTTGAATTTTAAGCTTAATCACCTTAATATAAATGAACATTAAAACACCGGCTATAAGCATTCGATACCAAACTAAAGCAGCAGAACCTATAGAAATCAATTCTCCTAAAATTGCTGTAAAACCAGCTATAAAAACCAGAAAATGTAAATGAAGATAATTTTTAAGTTTAGCGTTTGGCATTATATAGCAGATAAGCAGCTAAGATACCAAAAACGATATTAGGAAACCATACTGCCAATAGCGGATTAAAGCTAGATTGCTCTGCCATAACCCCAAAAACTTTATCAAAAAAGACATAAACCATTGCTATGGTAATACCAAATGCGAGATTAACTCCCATTCCACCACGCCTTTTAATTGATGATACAGAGACAGCTATAATTGTAAGAATGAAAACTGATACTGGCAAGCTCCATTTTTTATATTGTACAACTTGGTAACGACCAATATTAGATGAGCCACGTTGTTTTTCTTTTTTAATAAATCTAGTAAGCTCATCGTATGGTAACGTTTCGGCTATGTATTCTACAGGAGTTAAATCGTCAGCATCAAAAGGTAAAATAAGATCTTTTCTTCTTGATGTTTCTATTAGATCTTCATGATCACCAAACGTACGCTTAGAATACGTCATTAATCGATACATAGTATCATTATCTACAATAGAATTCGCCGTAATTTTATACTTAAGTTTATTGCCTTCAAAATGCTCTAGGCTAAAATTAATACCTCGTTTTGTAACGGGATTAAAACTACTTACATATATGTAATCATTATCGTTTATCTGTCTAAAAATATTTGTAGTTTTTACAACTTTTGAATTATTTTTTAGATACTTATATTTAAATTGGTTAAACCCTTTACTTGCTTTGGGCGCTAAATACAATCCCATGATTAATGCAAAACTTGCAATAATCGTAGCACCTATCATATAAGGTCTTAGAAACCTCCAAAAAGACACACCTGAACTTAAAAAAGCAACAATCTCAGTATTATTAGCTAATTTGGATGTAAACCAAATAACAGATAAGAATAAAAATATAGGAAATAATAAATTGGCAAAATAAATGGTAAAATCTAAATAGTATTGAGCTACAGCTGAAAAAGGTACTTCTCGCTCTAAAATTTTACCAATTTTTTCGGCAAGATTCACTGTTATTCCAATAGGGATAAAGAGTAGCAACATCATTAAAAATGTAAACAAATAGCGCTTTAATATGTACCAGTCAAGTATCTTCAATGTTATAAGCGATTATCCATTTGTTTAACCATTTTATCTTTCCAAGCTCTAAAATCTCCTGCTAATATATGCTTTCTTGCCTCTCTTACCAACCATAAATAAAAACCAAGATTGTGAATTGTAGCAATTTGCTTTCCTAATAATTCATTTACAGTAAATAGATGTCTCAAATAAGCTTTAGTATATTCAGTATCTACAAACGTAATTCCCATATCATCAACTGGAGAAAAATCATCTGCCCATTTTAAATTTTTAATATTTATCGTTCCATGGGCTGTAAATAACATTCCGTTTCTTGCATTACGTGTAGGCATTACACAATCAAACATATCAACGCCTAAGGCTATATTTTCTAATATATTAATTGGTGTACCAACACCCATTAAATAACGTGGTTTTTCCCATGGAAGAATCTCACAAACAATATCTGTCATAGCGTACATTTCTTCTGCTGGTTCTCCAACAGATAATCCTCCAATAGCATTTCCTTGAGCACCTGCATTTGCTATATACTCTGCAGATTGTTGTCGCAAATCCTTATATGTACTTCCTTGTACAATAGGAAAAAACGTTTGTTCATAATCATATTTAAATGGTGTTTTATCTAAATGTGTTAAACAACGTTCTAACCAACGATGAGTCATGTGCATTGATCGTTTTGCGTAATTATAATCACAAGGATAGGGTGTGCATTCATCAAATGCCATAATAATATCTGCACCAATAGTACGTTGTATTTCCATTACATTTTCTGGTGTAAACACATGATAACTCCCATCAATATGAGATTTAAACTTTACGCCTTCTTCTTTTATTTTCCTGTTCGCAGATAGTGAATACACTTGATAACCACCAGAATCGGTTAAGATATTTCTATCCCAATTCATAAACTTATGCAAACCCCCGGCTTTTTCTAAAATAGGTGTTTGCGGTCTTAAGTATAAATGGTAAGTATTTCCTAAAATAACATCAGGATTAATATCATTTTTAAGTTCTCGCTGGTGTACCCCTTTTACAGACGCAACAGTTCCAACTGGCATAAATATAGGTGTCTCTATTTGACCATGATCTGTAGTTATTACTCCAGCTCTTGCTTTACTTTTAGGGTCACTTGCTTTAAGTTCAAATTTCATAAAAAACAATCATCAGTGGGCAAAGATAATTATCTCAACGTATTAAGGTCTTAAACATTTAATAAAATTATCCCATAGAAAATTTAAAACCTTTAATCTAAAATTTGAATCTCATTTAAATTGTTAGCAACTGTTGAAAATCGTTAATAAATGACGCGTTTCAATTTTTGATTAGCTCAATGAAAACTTTACTTTTGATGCTGAAAACACACACTCTATTTTTATGCCAAATACACAACATTTACAAGACTTAACAACACAAGTTCGTAGAGACATTTTACGAATGGTACACAAAGTAAATTCTGGTCATCCAGGAGGTTCCCTTGGGTGTACTGAATTTTTAGTAGCACTCTATCAAGATATTATGGATAGGAAAGATACTTTTGACATGGACGGAATTGATGAAGATTTATTCTTCTTATCAAACGGTCACATTTCACCTGTTTTTTATAGTGTCCTTGCAAGATCAGGATACTTCCCTGTAGATGAATTAAATACCTTTAGACTTCTAGATTCAAGATTACAAGGTCATCCAACAACTCATGAAGGTTTACCTGGAATTCGTGTTGCCTCTGGTTCTCTTGGTCAGGGATTTAGTGTTGCTTTAGGTGCTGCTCAAGCTAAAAAGCTTAACAATGACACCCATTTAGTATATAGCCTACATGGTGATGGCGAACTACAAGAAGGTCAAAATTGGGAAGGTATTATGTATGCATCTGCTAATAATATTGATAACCTTATTTCTACAATAGATTTAAACGGGAAACAGATTGACGGAGCTACAGATGATGTTTTACCAATGGGAAGCATTAAAGCAAAATTTGAAGCCTTTGGATGGACTGTCGTTGATATTGAAAACGGAAACGACATTGATGCTATTTTAAAAGGAATGGCTGAAGCGAAATCACTTACTGGAAAAGGAAAGCCTGTTTGTGTTTTATTAAACACAGTTATGGGAAATGGTGTCGATTTCATGATGCATACACATGCTTGGCATGGTAAAGCACCAAACGATGAACAATTAGCTATTGGATTAGTTCAAAATGCTGAAACTTTAGGAGATTACTAATCATCAATTAAAAAACAAATGAAAACATATACAAATACAGGAAATAAAGATACACGCTCAGGTTTTGGAGCTGGACTAACAGAATTAGGACAAACCAATGAAAATGTTGTAGCACTTTGTGCTGATTTAATTGGTTCTTTAAAAATGGATGATTTTAAAGCAAACCATCCTGAACGTTTTTTTCAAGTAGGAATCGCTGAAGCAAATATGATTGGCTTAGCAGCTGGTATGACTATTGGTGGAAAAATTCCATTTACTGGAACTTTTGCAAACTTTTCTACTGGTCGAGTTTATGACCAAATAAGACAGAGTATTGCTTATTCTGATAAAAACGTAAAAATCTGTGCGTCACATGCTGGATTAACTTTAGGTGAAGATGGAGCAACACACCAAATTTTAGAAGATATAGGTTTAATGAAAATGTTACCAGGTATGACTGTAATTAACACATGTGATTACAATCAAACTAAAGCTGCAACAATTGCAATTGCGGAACATAATGGACCAGTTTATCTTCGTTTTGGAAGACCTAAAGTTGCTAACTTCACACCTGAAGACCAAAAATTTGAAATTGGTAAAGCTGTTAAATTAACAGATGGTAATGATGTTACTATAGTTGCTACTGGGCATCTTGTTTGGGAAGCTTTAGAAGCCGCTAAAACTCTAAATGAAAGAGGAATATCTGCTGAAGTTATAAATATTCATACAATTAAACCATTAGACGATAAAGCTATTTTAGACTCCGTATCTAAAACAGGCTGCATTGTTACAGCTGAAGAACATAACTTTCTTGGCGGCTTAGGAGAAAGTGTTGCTAGAGTACTTTCACAACACAATCCAGCTCCTCAAGAATTTGTAGCAACTAATGATACTTTTGGAGAATCGGGGACACCTGCTCAACTTATGGAAAAATATGGTTTAAATGCTAACGCTATTATTAAAGCCACAGAAAAAGTAGTAAAAAGAAAAAACTAAAAGGTCTAATTCAACTTTTTATTAAGTCGAAATTTTAAAGGTTTCACATCATTTTAGTAAAAACTATAGGGTGTGGAAAGAAATAATTTTCGTTTGGCAACGTTTTTGATATTATACATCAAAATCACAAAAAACGAATATTATGAAAATTTCAAAAAAACTCTATGCGCTACTAATTGATAGTGTTATGAGTAAAAGTTTAGTTATTAGTACGGTTTTATTAACGGTATTTTGTTTTAGTGCTCATGCACAAAAAGGAAGTTCTTTTGGATTTAAAGGAGGATTAAATTATAATGCCAATGGTGACTATTTTGAAGCTATTGGCGACAATGCACAAAACCCAGATCGTAATATAGGCTATCACATTGGTGTCTTCGGAAAGATTGGTAATGATTTATACTTTAGACCTGAACTTGTATATACAAGTACAAAAAGTGATTATGAGAGTGCTGTTTTTGATATGAAAAAAATTGACGCTCCATTATTAGTAGGATTTAAAATTATTGGTCCTGTAAGTGTTTTTGGAGGTCCTTCTCTTCAATATATATTAGATACTGAATTTGAAGGGATTACTATTGACGCTATAGACAACGAATTCTCAGTTGGATTAAATTTTGGGATTGGACTTAACTTAAACAAAATAGGGATTGATTTACGATATGAACGAGGGTTTAGCGATAATGAAGCCTCCTTTATTAGTAATAACTTAGGAGAAGATATTGTGAGTAGAATTGACACTAGACCAGATCAATTAATTTTAAGTTTATCAATAGCATTATAAGAAAGAAAACATTTAAAAACTAAAAAAGACGCTAAATTAGCGTCTTTTTTTTATGTGCATTTTAGTTTTTAATTATCTTCTTGGTTAGATTCAGTAGCATCTTCATCTAAGTAATTAGGAATCCCATCATTATTTGAATCATCATTGGTAGGGTCGCCATCATTATCTAAATCTTCATTAATAGTTAAAACACCATCGCCATCATCATCCTGATCAAAAAAGTTAGGTAAGCCATCTTCATCTGTATCATCATCATTAATATCCATATTGCCGTTTAAATCTTCTAAATGTGTAAATACACCATCTTCATCATGATCATTCTCTTGAGCTCTATACAATTCAAACTTAAATATTAAGTTTGAATATACAGGGATTCCAAAAGGAGGCGATGAAAAATACGCTAATCCAGAAGGTAAAAACATAACACCTAAACCATAATCATTGTATTGCACAGTTCCATCAGGATTAATTTCAAAAGATGACGCTATATTAAATTTTGGTAATACATGTCTCCATCCCTCTATTAATGCGATCATATCAAAAGGACCACTAGGATTTATAGAACTATCAAAAACTTCTTCATCTAATAAGTTTCCTGAGTAAACAAATTCGGCTAAATCAGTAAAATTAGGACTATACTCGCTTCCGCCTTGATTCAAGTTTAATATGTAGTATTCATATTCTACTTCCAAAAAAGTTGCTGTATACGTATCTACAGCATTAATTAAAAGTGTATTATTATCTGGATCTGGTAAATCTAAATAATTTCCTTCTGCATCTTGAGGCAACTCAGTAATAACGATTTCACTAATAGAATAATCTGTTCCTGCTAGATCTAAATCTCCAGAATTATAATAGTGTGTTTCTAAATATCCTAACAAAGAATCTCTATCAACGGCTTGTTGCTCTGTTCTATCTCTATCTGGTACAAGTGAAAACTCAACTTCATCTGGTTTACATGCTGTAATAGTAATCACAAAAAGAAATAAAACTATTAGGTTCTTTTTTAAATTCATAGTGCGTAAATTTTCTTTAATTCAAACAAAAATTTGAATCGTTCAATATTGCTTATTTTTATCGTGCAAGATACAATAATATAATATTTTTGTGCAATACTATTAACGTCAATTTCACAGTTTTAATATGCGAGTAGATAAATACCTTTGGTGCATTAGATATTGTAAAACAAGAAGCATCGCTACTAATGCATGCAAAAAAGGTCATGTAAAAGTAAATGGTCAAGTTGTGAAACCAAGTAGAGATGTTTATGCTACAGATAAAATTGAATTTAGAAAAGACCAAGTTAACTATCAGATTGTAGTTAATGATTTACCTGAGAGTAGAATTGGTGCTAAATTAGTAGATATATATAGAACAGATGTAACGCCTAAAGAAGCATTTGAAGCCAAAGAATTATTAAAATATTCAAAAGACTATTATAGAAAAAAAGGCGTTGGTCGACCTACAAAAAAAGACAGAAGAGATATTGATGGCTTTTATGACACATCTGAAGAAGATATCTAAAATTTAATACAAGTATTCAGAAAACTCTTTTTTACCTTTGAAAAAATCATTAGAAGTATGAGCATAAATAGAAACATAATACTAAATCATCAAGAAATTCAGCATAAAATAAAGCGAATTGCCTATCAAATCTACGAGAGTAATGTGTATGAAGAAGAACTAATCTTAGCTGGAATTGAAAATAACGGATACATTTTCGCAAAAAAACTTAAGCAAAGTTTAGAAAAAATATCTGATTTAAAACCCATACTCTGTAAAGTACAAATAGACAAAAAGAATCCGTTATCAACAATTAAAACATCATTAAGTCAAGAAGAATATACAAACAAATCTATTGTTCTTGTAGATGATGTACTCAGTTCTGGAAGCACATTGATATATGGCGTTAAACACTTTTTAAATGTCCCTTTAAAACAGTTTAAAACGGCTGTTTTAGTGAATAGAAATCATAAAAAATATCCTGTAAAAGCAGACTTTAAAGGCATTTCGTTATCTACTTCTCTTAATGAACATGTTGAAATTAATTTATCAGGAAAACAACACGAGGCCTATTTAAAATAATTGTACCATTATTTGCTCTACAATTTCATCAACTGATTTATCATCTGTTTTAATACTAACAAGAGCTTGCTCATAAAAAGGAGCTCTCTCAAATATATGCTTTCCGATAAATTCATTAAGCTCTTCTTTAGATGAAATATGTGAGATTAATGGTCGTTTGGCTTTTTCATCAAATAACCTAGAAGATAATGTTGGTATAGTCGCTTTAAGATATATACTAAGTGAATTTTCAGAATCTAATATTTTTTTCATATTATCACCATAACATGGTGTGCCTCCTCCTAAAGCTACAACTGTATTTTGTAATTTAACAATCTCGTTTAGATACTTATGCTCAGTTTTTCGAAAATAAATTTCTCCTTTTGTTTTAAAAATAGAAGAAATGGTAGATTTCTCCCTTTCTTCTATATAATCATCAAAATCTTGATGATCATATTTTAAAATTTCAGCTAGTTTCTTACCAATTATTGATTTTCCAGACCCCATATAGCCAATTAAAAATAGTACCATTTTCTCCTTATAAATTGATTATTAAAAACATAAGATATTTAACAACAAAAAAACAAAAAATTATATAAAAAAGTATTGTTTTTTTAATTAAACCTTTTATATTTGCACCCGCATTACAGGAACAATGTAAGACTAGTTAGCTCAGTTGGCAGAGCATCTCCCTTTTAAGGAGAGGGTCCTGGGTTCGAGCCCCAGACTGGTCACAAAAAAAGTTAAGCATTCGCTTAACTTTTTTTTTATCTTTACTTAAAATAAAGCGCACGTGGCGGAATTGGTAGACGCGCTGGCTTGAGGGGCCAGTATCTGTTAAGGATGTGGAAGTTCGAATCTTCTCGTGCGCACCATTATATTTACAAAACTTATTATCAATTCAAAAAAAATAGTTTGCAAACCCATTGCATTAGTTTTCTTTTTACATTTGTGATGTGAAAATAATTGTAGTCATATTATCATTTTTAATCCTTGCTCCTCCTGTGCAAACTCATCTGGATGTTATTTCATTTGATGATATTACAACACACAATGAAGATGCTTCAAATAACTTCAATGATAACCATCAAATAAAACAACATCAAAATGATAGTGAAGATGACAAAAATTCTGACCACCATCATCATTGCGTTGATTTAACTATATCTACCATTTTCGTACCTGCTAATAACAATTATTCATTTGCAATAATTCCTCAAGAAAAAAAAGCAATCTTTTTTCATAAAACTCTTCATGAAAAAAAATATTTAAAAAGCCTTTTACAACCACCACAGGTTTAATTCAATTTTTATAAGACACTTATACCCTTTTATGACTATAAAAGGGGCAGTTTTAATTGAATTAACACCAATTTTATAATGATTAATAAACTTATTGAGTTTTCAATCAATAACAAATTTGTTATTGCATTGTGTACACTTGCATTAATTATAGGCGGAATTTATAGTATTAAACAAGTTCCTGTAGATGCCGTTCCAGATATCACAAATAATCAAGTCCAAATAATTACCCAAGCACCAAATTTGGGTACAGAAGATATAGAACAATTTATAACTTACCCCATAGAAGTCGCTGTTGCTAATCTACCTGAAGTTACTGAAATACGTTCTATTTCACGTTTTGGCTTATCTGTTGTTACTATAGTGTTTAGTGATGATTTAGATACGTATTTACCAAGGCAATTAGTTTCTGAAAAATTAAGCGAAATTAAAGCGAGTATTCCTGAAGGCTTTGGAACACCTATGATGGGTCCAATTTCTACGGGACTAGGAGAAATTTATCAATACACTTTAGAAGTTGCCCCAAAAGTTAAAAACAAATACAATACTAGGGAGTTACGTGGCATTCAAGATTGGATTATTCGAAGACAAATGGCAATGGTTCCTGGAGTCGTTGAAGTTAATGCTTTTGGAGGAAGTGCTAAACAATATGAAGTAACCATAGACCCAAATGAATTAAACGCTATTAATTTAACCATTAAAGATATCTATCAAGCTTTAGAGAATAATAATGAAAATACTGGAGGCGCATATATAGAGAAAAATCATCAAGCAAATTTTATTCGTGGAGAAGGGTTAGCTCGAACACTTAATGATATAGAAAATATCGTTGTTACGAATATAAATGGTATTCCAATAACAATTAAAGATATTGGTACAGTAAAATTTGGTAGTGCAATTCGATATGGCGCTTTAACAAAAAATGGAGAAGGCGAAGCTGTTGGAGGTATGATTTTAATGCTCAAAGGAGCGAGTACAAACGCTGTTATTAATAGTGTAACAAAACGAATGGATGAAATCCAAAAATCGTTACCAGAAGGCATTACAATAAAACCATTTTTAGATCGAAGTAAATTAATAGCAAATACGACTTCTACAGTAAAAAACAATCTAATTGAAGGAGCCCTTATCGTTATCTTCATTTTAATTTTCTTTCTTGGCAATTGGCGTGGTGGTTTAATTGTAGCATCTACAATTCCCTTATCACTACTCTTTGCCTTCATTTTAATGAATGTATTTAATGTTTGGGCAAACCTAATGAGTTTAGGAGCGATTGACTTCGGAATTATAGTAGATGGTGCTGTAATAATTGTTGAAGGTACCGTATTTCTTATTTATCAACGTATTCAAAAAACTGGCGCTATTTCATCTAAAGACAGGGATAAAATAACCTACAAAGCATCATCTAAAATGATGAATACTGCTTTCTTCGGTCAATTTATTATTCTAATTGTATTCCTACCAATTTTAGCATTAGAAGGTATTGAAGGAAAAATGTTTATTCCTATGGCATTGACATTCATTTTTGCAATGATTGGAGCTATGGTGTTATGTTTAACCTACGTTCCAATGGTTACATCTATATTTTTAAAAGCGCCAAAAAAAGAAAAAAAATATTGGGGAGATACAATTGTGTACTGGTTAGAAGACAAGTATGAAAACGGATTAATAAGGGCTTTGACAAAAGGAAAATTAATTGTGATTTCTGCGTTAGTTTTATTAAGTATTTCGGTTTTTACATTTTCCAAAATGGGAGCTGAATTTATTCCACAATTAGATGAAGGTGATTTAGCTTTTCACGCTATTTTAAAACCAGGCAGTTCTCTTTCTGAAACCATAGCAACAACTACTAAAATTGAAAAAATTGTAAAAAACAACTTCCCAGAAGTAAAAGATATTATTAGTAGAATTGGAGTTGCCGATGTGCCTACAGACCCAATGCCAATGGATATTGCAGATGTATTTGTAATACTTAAACCTAAGTCGGAATGGGTTAGCGCAACTTCAAAAGAAGAGCTCATTAATAAAATTAAAGAAGCTGTAGAGCAAGTTCCCGGAGTTAATTATGAGTTTACACAACCCATAGAAATGCGATTTAATGAATTAATTACTGGAGTTCGTGAAGATATTGCTGTTAAACTATATGGAGATGATTTAGATATTCTAGCTCAAAAAGCAGAAGAAATGGGTAAAATTATAGCGACTGTTGAAGGCGTTGCAGATATGAAAGTAGAAGCCATTTCGGGTCAACCTCAAATTACTATTACATATAACCGTAATAAACTCGCACAATACGGTTTGCAAATAAATGAATTGAATAATCTCATTCAAACAGCATTTGCTGGAGGAGTTGCCGGAACCATTTTTGAAGAAGAAAAACGCTTCGATTTGGTTGTTCGATTAAAGGAAGAATTACGACAAGATTTAAGTAATGTTAAAAACCTCTTTGTAAGTCTACCAAATGGCAATCAAATTCCGCTCAAAGAAGTAGCAAACATTAGTTACAAACCAGGGCCAATGCAAATTAGTAGAGATAATACTAAACGTAGAACTTATGTAGGTATCAATGTTAGAGGTCGTGATATTAAATCTTTAGTTGAAGAAATTCAACAAAAAATTGAAGCAGAGGTAAAATTACCAACAGGCTATTATATAAGATATGGTGGTGCTTTCGAGAATTTAGAACGTGCTACAAGTAAACTAAAAACAGTAGTACCTATTTCACTTGGACTCATTTTTATACTCATATTCTTTGCATTAAAGTCGATTAAACAAACATTAATGATATATATAGCAATTCCTTTAGCTACTATTGGTGGTGTTTTTTCACTAATACTAAGAGATATGCCATTTAGTATTTCTGCTGGTGTTGGTTTTATTGTATTATTTGGTGTTGCAGTATTAAATGGATTAGTACTTATCAGCGGGTTTAATGAATTAAAAGCTGAAGGTGTTAATGATGTAAATGAACGCATAAGAATAGGAACTCGAAGACGTATACGCCCTATACTCTTAACTGCATTAACTGATATGCTTGGTTTTTTACCAATGGCACTTTCTACATCTTCAGGAGCTGAAGTACAACAACCTTTAGCAACAGTAGTTATTGGAGGATTACTGACGTCTACATTATTAACATTATTTATCATCCCAATTTTATATAAATGGATTGAAAATCAAGAACAGATAAAAATGAGAATCAAAATACCGAACACAGCCATTGCTACTATTCTATTGTTATTTTGCTTTGGAAGTATGCAAGCTCAGCAAAATACAATTACAATGAATGAAGCAGTTGTAATAGCAACCGAAAATCATCCAACCCTTAAAGCTACTCAATTCTATATAGAAAAAGAAAAAGCTTTAAAAACAACAGCTTGGGATTTTGGAACAACACAGCTATTCACCTCTGGTGAAGAGATTGGTAATACCAATGCTCAAACATATACAACATTAGGGATTGGCCAAAATAACATTGACGTTTTTGGTATAACTTCAAAAAGTAAACTTGCCAAAGAAAACATCAAATTAGCAGAAACTAATGCTGAATTAAGTCTATTAGAAGTAAAACGAAGCGTTCAAATAGCATGGACTCTAGCTTATTCCAAAAAACGTGTTTATGAAGCATATGCTAAGATAGATTCAGTGTTTTCTGGTCTAAATAAGGCCATTGATTTACGTTATAAAACTGAAGCTATTTCTAAATTAGAATACAATGCCACTGCAAATCAAGGCAAACTTATAAGTCTTCAAAAAGAACAAGCATTTACAAATTATCAAATGGCATTGCAAAGTTTAAATCAATGGATACTTTCAAAAGAGAAGTATGATGTAGCATCAATACATTTAGACGATTTTGATGGTACTCTTTTTATTTCTAATGAAGATTTAAAAACCCATCCTCTATTTTCTTACTGGAATGTACAAGAAGATGTGGCTAAAGCAAAGCATAAAGTCGCTAATTCACAATTTTTGCCAAAACTATCTGCTCAATATGGATTACAAAAGATAGGCAATCAATCTGGATTTAATAGTTATCAATTAGGTATACAAATTCCTTTAATATATAATAAAACTAAAGGAGAGGCAAAAGCTTCAAGAATAAAAATCAATATTATTGAACAAGAAAATAAAGCAAAAAAAATAGAATTTGAGAATGCTTTTAATACTATGATAATTCAATATGAACAGTTACAGAAGAATTGGGAATACTACAAAAATGATGCTTTGCCATTAGCAATTGAGCAACGCAATGGTGCTATTTTATCTTATAAAGAAGGTGCTATGGATTATATTGCTTTTTTGCAAACCATGAAAGCTGCTATTCAATTAGAAATTGACTCTTGGCAAATGCTTAACTCATATTTAAACAGCAAAATTCAGTTAGAATATTTCTTAACTACAAAATCTTAAAAAATGAAAAATCTCAATTTATATATTATAGCTATAGTGTTAACAACAGTATTATTTACAAGTTGTAAAAACACTTCATCTAAAGACACACATCAACATGATGACGAAGGAAACCATACAAATGCTTCTAATGCAGATGAAAAAGAAGAAGAAGAAGAAGAAGAAGATCATGGAGAAGAACTCACTTTAACTAATAAACAACTTAATATTTTGAATATTAAAATAGATACACTTACTAAACGCAACATGAATGGTTTTATTCAGGTTAATGGACAATTAGGTGTGCCTCCACAAAATGAAGCTGTAGTTACAACAACCTTAGGCGCAAATATTAATAGTATAAAAGTTATTGAAGGCGATAAAGTTAGAAAAGGACAAGTATTGGCTTATGTTAGTCATCCAGATATTATTAGTTTACAAACTGATTATCTACAAACATATAATACGCTACTATTTTTAGAACAAGATTACAATAGGCAAAAAAAATTATATGATGCTAAAGTAGGTTCTGGCCGAGATTACCAGCAAGCTAAATCTAAATTTTCAAGTGCTAAAGGCTTAGCAAAAGGTTATGAAAGTCAATTACGTTTATTAGGGTTATCACCTAAAAATGCAAGAGAAGGTAATATCGTTCAAATAGCCCCAATTAGAAGCTCTATAGATGGTTTTATAGAAAAAGTTCAAATAAAATCTGGTCAATTTGTACAGCCCCAAACTCCACTTTTTGAGGTTGTAAATACCGAACATATACATGCTGACTTGATGGTATTTGAAAAAGATATTAGTAAAGTTAAAGATGGACAATTAGTTAAATTTAGTATTGAAGCTTTAGGAAATGAAGAAATGATAGCCAAAATTTATTCAGTTGGAAAGTCATTTGAAGAAGGACCAAAAGCTTTACATGTACATGCAGAAATTGAAAATAAAGACAAGAACTTAATTCCTGGTATGTACGTCAATGCACGAATTATAACTGAAAGCATTGAAAAACAAGCACTACCTGAAGATGCTGTATTTCAAGAAGGCGAAAAATATTATGTTTTTACAGCAAAAAAAGAAAGAAATGACACTTGGAGCTTTGTACCTAAAGAAGTTGTTGTAAATTCTAGAAGTGATGGTTATATCGCTTTCGGTTTTAAAGACACGATAACATCTAACATCTTATTAGCACAAAGCGGTGCTTATTACTTAATGGCAGAAATGAAAAAGAGTGAAGCTGAACATTCGCATTAATTATATATGAAAACAATAGAGAAACAATTACAAGACTATGGCATAAGACCTACAGCTATGCGTATGTTAGTATACCAATATATATCCTCACAAAATTCAACAGTAAGTTTAACTGCTGTAGAAAATCATTTTGAAAAGTCAGATCGAATCACTTTATATAGAACCTTAAAAACCTTTGAAGAAAAAGGATTGGCACATCAAATTGATGATGGTACGGGAGTTCCAAAATATGCTTTATGTAAACACGAATATCATTCTGAAAAACACAATGATTTGCATTTACATTTTCATTGTAATAAATGTGGAAAGACCGTTTGTTTAACAGAACATCAAATCCCACAAATAAACCTTCCAGATAATTATCTTCCAGAAAATATAAATATGCTAATAAAAGGGACTTGTGATAAATGCAACATATAAATACAATTAATCTTCTTCACTATGATTTTATTTAAATATCAGTATTCATAAACATGGTGGTGTGTTTAGTAACTAATTCAAGTTATTTTTGCAATTATAAACGATATTTTTTTTTTACAATTCATCTAAACTTTTAATCCAGCCATCTAAAGTTTAACCAACTTCATCTAAAATTCTAAAATCGAAAGAATATATTCTTCAAATTTGTCTTGTAACAGCATAAAATTTAGAATTATGAAAGATACCGACAAAAAATTAGCTCAAGACTTAGTCAAAGAAATTACGACTTCAAACATGACAATTCAAAAAAAGTTATTGGTATTAGAATTACTAGACAAAGCTTTTAGAAAACATTTCGGAATTATTTATTTATCTAATCATGAATTAGAAGATAACGACATTTTATTTAGATCAATGTAAAAACCTATTATATGGACACTACTATACAAAAATTATGGGAAAACTATTTTAAAATAACCCCAACAATAAAAGACGTTAAATCTGCTTTAAATCTTAATAACTATACCTCTTTTTGTGATCATATAGCCTTTAGAACTATTATCAATGATAAAAGCGGTATTACTCCAAATAATCTCGGAAATTATGGTATAGAGAAAATGAGCATTCCATTTCTTGAACAAGGATATACATATAAGAACCGTTACTTCTTTAAAGAAAAGAACTTGAGAGCTTTACATTTAGAAAAGAAAAATTGTCCTAAAATATTTATTAGTGAGTTATTACTTAATAAATGTTCCTCATTTTTAAAAAGCACCTTACTAAATACCTTCAAATATTATAATATGAATGATAGTATCCATACTTCAGGACGTAAATGGAATGTCAATTTTAAAACTTATGAAACACTTAAAATTGAATCTGAATATGCCGCATGGTTATACATTCATGGACACCGTGTAAATCACTTTACAATTAATGTGAATCAGTTAAAAAACTATTCTATTGAAAATGTTTGTGCGCAATTAAAAACGTTTGGTATTAAATTAAATACTATTGGTGGTACAATAAAAGGCAGCACAAAACTTGGTCTAAAACAGGCAAGCACATTAGCAGATGAGATTAATGTGAAGTTTGAAGACAAAAAAAATACTGTTAAAATACCATCTTGTTATGTTGAATTCGCAGAACGGTTTATAATTGAAAATAAAACGTTTAATGGCTTTATTACTAAATCGGCCAACAATATATTTGAATCTACAAATAAGGTCGCCTAAATTAGAATGATTTCTCTTATTTAAACTCCTTTATAATATTCCAGTAATAATTTATCAATAGTAGTAATAACACGCTCACTATTCCAATCTGCAGCTCCAGATTTATCTATTACAATAGCCCCATTCTTATCTAATATAAATGTTCTTGGTATTGCAGAGACATTAAACTCTTTTGGGTAATTACTTTTAGATTGAAAAACTGGAAAACTGTAATCCCTATGTGTCAAAAATTCATATAGAACAGCCGTTTCTTCGCTAGAAATAAATAAAAACACAACATTATCATTTGATTTATAGTTTTGGTATAATGCTTCAAGACTAGACATTTCGGCAATACAAGGCGGACACCAAGTTGCCCAAAAATTAATTACTATTACTTTCCCTTCAGTAGTATTAAAATCAAAATCATTACCAGATATATCTTTTAATTCCCAATCATAACTAGAAATAGACTTACGTTCTGAAGTTTCAATTACAGATGGTTTAACGACTAAAGCAATACCTTTATTTATAAAAACCTGAATAGGCGTCCTTGTTTGAGGAATCAAAATCAAAGCAAAAATAGCAATGAATATCAGATTATAAATTTTACCTTTTTTAGATTTTGCCATAGTATATAAAATAGAAACGCATCACCATAGTCGGCAATGCGTTTCAAATCTAACAACAAAAACTCTAAATTCTGTGTGTTATCTTAATTTCTTGTTACTGTTCCTGTTGGCAATGATGTTAAATCCAAATTCAAATCATAAGTTGTAGGCGCAGTATCATTACCTGCAGTACCACTTAAAGGCTTCATCGCAAATGGTGCAGGTGAATTATCTGGAGACGGCTCTATAGTAATTACTGCTGTACGGCCTCTAATATCTAAAGGAAATGTAAAGCCCGCAGGCGCATTTAGTAGAAAATCTTCTCCTGGAATTGGAGGGCCTACTGTATTTTCTGCTCCGCTAAAACCATTAAAATCATCTACCTCAGTAAATCCAGTAAATGTCCCTGTAGAAATAGGTCCAACTCCTTCAACAACAACCCAACCTTCATAGTTCCATCCTGGAGCTAATGTAGGCAAACCTAATCCAGATGCAGGTGGGTTTGTGCCAGGTGTCCCAAACCATATACCAAATTCATCATTTAAATTATTACCAGACCCCATAACCTCATCTGTAGGAGTTCTCAAAAAGAATCGTCCCCAAGATGCTGTGAAATCGTCTGCATCTTCTGTAACAGGTGCTACCCATACAGCTGCTGAATTACCTGTAAAATCACCTGCTAAAACTTTAGTTGCTGCAGGATCAGGATCAGGATCTACTGCTGGTTCAATAGAAAGCACAAATGTTGTTGCACTATTTAATTGTGTTGTATTTACAGAAAATGTCTGTGGAAACGTAACACTAGTAAATGTTCCTGTTGATATAGCAGAACCGTCTACTACAATCCAACCTTCGTATACAAAATCATCTCCCAATGCTTCAAGCCCATTAAGGTTCAGAGTTAAATCTGAATTTGTAGGAGTATTATTATCATCATCACTACTGCAAGAGGTGGCAAAAACTCCAAGTGCCAAAACCGCTAAAATCATTTTTTTAATCATCGCTTATAATTTTTAAATTTATATTTCAAAATTATAACTCTTAACAATTATAGAATGTTAGCTATCTAACTTTAGGCCGTTTTTTTTAAAATTCTTATTTCCTTTCTATTGAAGTTAATATAATTTTCCTCTCTAAGTTCATTAAGAAGAATATTAAGTGTAGGTCTAGAAGTTCCTATTAAAGAAGCAATATCTTTTTGTGTATATGGATGTTTAATGACATGATCACCTGTCTTTTTACAATCATAACCATAATCTATACATAATTCATCTAAAAACTCAACCAAACGTGTTTTAGTATCTTTAAATAATAACAGCTGAAGTCTGCGCTCTAATTTTTTAAATTTAAAACCAATAAACTTATAAACTTTAAAACTAAAGGTTTGATTATCTCTCATTAATTCATGCATGGTTGTCACTCCAATAGGACAAATAGATGTTGAATTATCTATGGACTGCGCAAACTCATCTCTCACGTTTTCTCCAAGAATTGCTTTTTCTCCAAACAATTCTCCTTTAGACAAAATAGCCTTTACGATCTCATCACCATTTTCATTATAGTAACCAATCTTAACTTTTCCGTTTTCAATTAAATAAACTTTATTTGCTGAATCTTCCTCAAAATAGATGTAATCTTTTTTCTTATAAGCATCAAAACTATGAATTTCTTTATATGCTTTGAATTTATGAGGACAGAGCACCTTAAAAAGGTTAACATCGTCAAAGAACCATATTGACTGCATTTTAAGAGTTTTTTGTTAGATTTTTTAACAGTCGGGATAATTTAAAATTCCTTACATTTTTTCAATAAAAAAGCCCTTGATTTCTCAAGAGCTTTTTATTTATCTATTTAAAGATTATACTGCATTTTCTTTTTTAATCAAGTTTAATGCCGAACCTTCATCATACCAATCTATTTGAGATTGATTATAGGTGTGATTTACTTTTATTATGTCTTTGCTTCCATCTGCATGAACAATATCAATAGTTAATTGTTTTCCTGGTGTAAATTCATTTAAATCTACGAAGTTAAATGTATCATCTTCTTGAATTAAATCATAATCACTTTCATTAGCAAATGTTAAACCTAACATTCCTTGTTTTTTAAGGTTAGTTTCATGAATACGTGCAAACGATTTTACAATTACAGCAGCAACACCCAAATGTCTTGGTTCCATTGCAGCATGCTCTCGAGATGATCCTTCTCCATAATTATGATCTCCAATAACTACAGATCTAATTCCCGCAGCCTTATAAGCTCTTGCTGTATCCGGAACCCCTCCAAACTCACCAGTAATTTGATTCTTAACAAAGTTGGTCTTTTTTCCGAAAGCATTAACCGCTCCAATTAAACAGTTGTTAGAAATATTATCTAAATGTCCTCTATAACGCAACCAAGGTCCAGCCATAGAAATATGATCTGTTGTACATTTTCCAAAAGCTTTAATTAATAATTTCGCTCCAGAAATATGGTTTCCAATAGGCTCAAAAGGTGTCAATAATTCTAAACGTTCAGAATCTGATGCTACACTTACTTCAATACCGCTTCCATCAGCAACAGGAGCCAAATATCCATTATCATCAACATCAAAACCTTTAAGAGGTAACTCCCAACCTGTTGGTTCATCAAGCATTACTTCTTCTCCATTTTCATTGATTAACTTATCTGTCATTGGATTAAAGTCCAAACGTCCAGCAATAGCAATTGCAGCAGTTAATTCTGGTGAAGCAACAAATGCATGCGTATTTGGATTTCCATCTGCACGTTTTGCAAAGTTTCTATTAAATGAATGTACAATACTATTTTTTGGTGCATTCTTTGGATCTTCATAACGTGCCCATTGACCAATACATGGTCCACATGCGTTTGTAAATATCTTAGCATCTAATTGTTCAAAAACTTGAAGAATACCATCACGTTCAGCAGTAAAACGCACTTGTTCTGAACCTGGATTAATTCCTAATTCAGATTTCATTTTCACACCTTTATCTAAAGCTTGTTGCGCTACAGATGAAGCACGAGATAAATCTTCATATGATGAATTCGTACAAGAGCCTATTAATCCCCATTCAACTTTTAATGGCCATTCATTAGCTTTTGCTTTCTCAGTCATTGTATGTCCTATAGCTGTAGATAAATCTGGAGTAAACGGCCCATTTAATAATGGATTTAATTCTGATAAATCAATATCTATAACTTGGTCAAAATACTGTTCTGGATTTGCATATACTTCTGCATCTCCTGTTAAATAGTCTTTTACTTCATTTGCGGCATCTGCCACATCTGCTCTATCTGTAGCACGTAAATAACGTTCCATCGATTCATCATAACCAAATGTAGATGTTGTTGCTCCAATTTCAGCTCCCATATTACAAATAGTTCCTTTTCCTGTACATGACATTGCTATTGCTCCAGGTCCAAAATATTCTACAATTGCTCCAGTACCTCCTTTCGCAGTTAGTATTCCAGCGACTTTTAAAATAACATCTTTAGGTGCTGTCCATCCTGATAATTTACCTGTTAATCTTACACCTATTAACTTCGGAAATTTTAACTCCCAAGCCATACCAGCCATAACATCAACTGCATCTGCTCCTCCAACACCAATAGCTACCATTCCTAATCCTCCTGCATTTACAGTATGAGAATCGGTACCAATCATCATTCCTCCTGGAAAGGCATAATTTTCTAAAACAACTTGATGTATAATTCCAGCGCCTGGTTTCCAGAAACCAATGCCGTATTTATTTGATACAGACTCTAAGAAATTAAATACTTCATTACTCGTATTAATTGCATGTTGCAAATCTGTAGTTGCTCCATTTTTTGCTTGGATTAAGTGATCACAATGCACCGTAGTTGGAACAGCTACCCTTTGTTTACCAGCTTGCATAAATTGTAATAATGCCATTTGAGCAGTTGCGTCTTGACATGCAACTCTATCTGGAGCAAAATCTACATAATCTTTTCCTCGAGTAAATGCTTCGGTAGGATTTCCTTCCCAAAGATGAGCGTATAATATTTTTTCAGAAAGTGTTAGTGGTTTACCAACCATATCACGAGCAGCATCAACACGCTCAGACATATTTGCATAAACCTTTTTTATCATGTCTATATCAAAAGCCATATGTATTATTTAAAGGTTAATTATCGTTTTTAAAAAGTGTAGCAAAATTACGAATTTAATAGCGTATTTTAAAATATGTAACAAAACGCTAAAAACATTGAAAATAAATCAATAAATCACATGTTTTTTACACTTAAAATGAAAAATTAACAAATAACATATATGAAAATTATTAAATTAACAATTAAATCTTATTTAAAATGATTCTTAATTCTATTTGAATCTCGAAGATTGGTCATTGGTCTTTCAAAAATACGATACATTATATAAGAAGCCAAAAAGGTTATGAGTACATAAACCAAGATATAAATGACAATATCTAAACCTGCCATTTGCTCTGAAGGAATAAAATATTTCATGAGTTGCATAATTATGGAATAATGCAATACATAGATAGCATAAGATAAAATACTAATATAAGTTATTGGAATCCTAATTAGTTTTGGAGCAGATTTCATCTGGCTTAACAACGGTAGAACACAAACAATAGCAGAAGATTTAATTAAAAAATACCATACATTCCAGAAGCCTGGATATGTTTCTATATACCATTTTTTTATCGGAATTAGAAGATTCATTCCAATCAAGGTCAAAATACCTATTGCACAAGCTAAATACCTAATCTTATACCAAAATTTTGGCATAACGATCGAAATGTATGCTGCCAAAACACCATAATAAATAGCATCAATTCTATATATTACAATAGATTTCACATTAAGTGACCAATACCTTATATGACGAATGGTCTCTTCGTGATTGTACCACAATTTTGTTATGCAGAAAAATAGCAAGATAAAAAGTGTCACCTCTAAAAATAAACGCGACCTAGACACTTTCCTTTTCAAAAACAAAACCATATAAAGTAAAAAAGGTCCAATAATGTAAGCGAACTCTTCTACAGACAAGCTCCACGATTCTGGAAAGAACCAAGGCAACTGAGTGCTAAAATTATGTAGAAAAAAACCATACTTCCATAGTGCTTCTGGCAACTGATTACCTATATATATGGCCACTAAAATATTTAATACTAACGCTAAATAATAATTAGGTAAAGTCCTAAACCATCTTCTAATCCAGAAATAGCTAACATCCTTAAAACTAAATACTTTAGAAACATACATATTGTATAAAATCCTTCCAATTAAAAATCCGCTCAATACAAAAAAGATATCTACACCCAAAACTCCGTAGATGCTAAACACCCTTCGAATGACACCTCTCATATCTGGAACAATCCAAAGCGTATGCGAACACACAACCATAACAACAGCAATAGCTCGCATAAGATCTAAGCCGAAAATTCGTTTTTCATAATCTATTCGCATTAAAAAAAGCCTTAGTTTTGTTTAGGAAGTTAAATAAAATGAAGTCCAAAATACTAAAATATATAACGCTGTTCATCGTTTTATTGATGATTGTTGCTGGCATCTATTATTTAAAGCTTCCAAACCGCCACAAAGCCATAATTAAAACGAAATTCTATCATGGTTTTGGAATTGTGGATGAAAGCTGGAACATACAAACTAATGATACTTTCATCCGCCTAGTTACACCTACACTGGTAATCGACAATATCTACAAATCTATGGAAGGTCCTAAGGTGACAAACTCATTTCAGCTAGACCATACCCGAAGTGATTTAGTTTGGATAACCTCCTTTAAAACCAAAGCTGTAAGTACTAATGAAGTTGACCAACTTTCAAATGATTACGTTTGTCATACTAATGTTGACTTTTATGATCATGAGCATTATTCAAAATGGCAGCTCAACCATAGAATTGGAGAACAATACCCTCGGTTAACCTCTATGAGTAATGGAATAGAGCGTTATCGATTTCCTGATGGGTTTGGGTTTCCGGTATTTACAGATGAGAATTTATTTTTATCGACTCAATCATTAAACCACAATATAAAAGGTGATTCATTTACCATAAAACATGATATCACTATCGGATTTCAACCACATCAAAAACAAATGAAACCACTCATGAGTAAAACCGTGTTCATAATGTTGCCATACGATTCGGAAAACCCATTTCAAAGACTTACTGATAATAATTCTAATATGTGCTTACCTGTGGAAACTAAAAATCATAGCTATACTAATGACAAAGGAGAATCTCTTTCAGGTCATTGGGTTATTTTTCCTGGAAAAAAAGTATACCGTTATACCATTACAAATCAATTACAACTTAAAGAAAGTACAACCTTACACCATATTGCTACACATTTGCATCCATTTGCTGAAACTTTAGCTTTTAGAGATAAAACTGTTGACTCTATCTTATTTGTCTCCAAAGTCGAAAATTATAGTGACAAAGTTGGCTTAAAGAGTGTCTCCTCTTTTTCAAGTAAAGATGGTGTCATGTTATATCCTGACCATGACTACGAACTCGTTCTTACTACTAACAATACTTCCGATGTCAATCAAGATATGATGGCCAGCATGTTTGTATTTTTATACGACAAAGAAATGGATGACAAATTGAAATCATACAAGCTTTCAAAGTAACGTGATATTTTTGTTTACGTGTACAAATCTTGATTTTGAATTGTAGTTATTCAATACATGAATTTCCTGTACTGATTTTACACCATTGATGATGCTAAAAAAAGTGTGTAATATTATTATTTATGAAGGTTTCACCAACCAACTAGGGTAAGTTTTTAGAACAGAAACTAAAAGATAAAGTATCTATTTCTAATGTTTCTTTGCGCCTTGCTTAAGTATTTGCTCTCCAATGCGAAATATTTTGATTGATTGACCTAACATAAAAATTTTCAAAAAAAAAAAACAAATAAAAGAACTTTATAACATTCTTATTACTGAAGACTTAGAGCGTTAAAAAAAGATATTAAACAATTATTAAAGCATCAATCTTAGAATAAACTTTTAATAATTTGCTCATCACTAATTCCTTCAGCTTCAGCTTTATAATTTTTGATAATTCTGTGGCGAAGAATTCCAGAAGCAACGGCTTGGATATTCTCTATATCTGGAGAGAATTTTCCATGAATAGCAGCATGTGTCTTTGCTGCTAACACTAAATTTTGGGATGCTCTTGGTCCTGCTCCCCAATCTACAAACTCTGAAACTAAATCTGATGCGGCAGGTGTATTTGGTCTTGTTTTACTAACCATATTTACAGCATATTCAATCACATTATCTGCAACAGGAATACGACGAATCAAATTTTGAAAGTCTATAATCTCTTGAGCTGTAAATAATGCATTTACTGTTGCTTGTACATCTGTAGTAGTTGCTTTTACAACTTGCACTTCTTCTGCAAATGAAGGGTATTCTAAGTTAATAGCAAACATAAAACGGTCTAACTGAGCTTCTGGCAAAGGATAAGTTCCTTCTTGTTCAATTGGGTTTTGCGTTGCTAAAACGAAATATGGTAAGCTCAATTTGTAATGATGACCAGAAACTGTAACAGAACGTTCTTGCATAGCTTCTAATAATGCTGCTTGAGTTTTAGGTGGTGTACGATTGATCTCATCGGCTAAAATAATATTAGCAAATATTGGGCCTTTTACAAATTTAAATTGTCTGTTTTCGTCTAAAATTTCACTACCTAAAATATCGCTAGGCATTAAATCTGGAGTAAATTGAATGCGTTTAAAATCTAAACCTAGAGCTTGTGCAATTGTATTTACCATTAGGGTCTTTGCCAATCCAGGAACACCTATAAGTAATGAATGACCTCCAGAAAATATGGATATTAAAATTTGATTTACAACTTCATCTTGACCAACAATAACTTTGGCGACTTCTGTTTTTAGGGCATTATATTTTTTAACAAACTGTTCTATTGCAGCAACATCAGACATATTATTCTTTTTCTATTTTCAACCAGTTACTACTAAATTCACATCCTTTGTAATCCTCATTAATTTTTACATAGGTATCATAAATCTTTTCCTCTTGCCATTTTTGAATCACTTTGTATTGTTTATCCTGTAATGCTAAATTTTTGATTTTTAAATAATCGCGAGCAAAATCTGCTTCATGATCTTCAATTCTATCAGTAACAGTAAGTATTTTAAATTTTATAGGATTAATTCTATCTTGATCTTGTAGCACTAAACTGATCTCATCATCTTTTAAGTCTTGGATTTGCCCATAAAGTTCAGGGTCCATTTTTGTTAATTCCATACTAGAATCTTGCGTGTAAGGGTTTATTAATTGCCCACCTTCAAACTTTGTTTCCTTTTCATCACTAAACTCGCGAGCTGCATCTGCAAAAGTTAAATCTCCAGCTATAATTTGTTCTCTTACTTTAGTAATTTCTTCTTTAGCTGCTAAGATAGAAGCTTCAGTAATTTCTGGACGTAAAAGAATATGTCTTACATCGTATTCTTGTCCTCTAATTTTTTCTAATAAAATAATATGATATCCAAAATCGGTTTCGAAAGGCTCAGAAATTTCGCCTTCTTGCAAAGCAAATGCTACATCACGAAATTCTTTAACCATTTGTGGTCTTTTTCTATTTAATGTATACATCCCACCTTTACTTGCAGCTGCTTTATCATCAGAATAAAACACTGCCTTAGTTGTAAAACTTGCACCATTTTCTATAATATCTGCTTTAAACTCTTTCAGTCTATCAATTACTGCTTTTTTTGACGCTTCGTTAATTTCAGGAATGACAACAATTTGAGCAACTTTAAGTTCTGTTCCAAAAGTTGGTCGTTCTTCTTTAGGAATACTATTAAAGTATTCTCTAACTTCTTCAGGAGTTACCTCAACATCTTCAATAATTTTACGCTGCATGTCTGAAGCTAGCTTTGCATTCTTATTAATTAGAAACATTTCTTCTCTTAAACTTTGCTCACTATCCTTTTTATAGAATTCTAAAAGTTCTGTCATTGAACCTCCTTTTTGTTCTAAAAACGCATTGATTTGTTGTTCAATATTTGAACGAATCTCTAAATCATTTACCGTAATACTATCTTGTATGGCATGATGTGCATAAAGTTTATCTTCTAATAATTTTCCAAATAACTGGCATCTTGTAATTTCTGCAATAGAAACACCACGTGCTTGAAGTTGGATGTATTCTTTATCGATATCAGAATCTAAAACCACAAAGTCTCCAATAACAGCAGCTACACCATCTACTTTTTTTCGCGCTGATGTTTTAGTCGAATCCATTTGCTTTTTTGAAGTATCAACAACGTCTTCAATAATTTCTTGTGCTACAGAAACATTAGTCGCTAAAATGCATACTACAAATGCTATTATGATTGTTTTAATTGTAAATTTCAAATTGTTTGTTTTTAATTGCATCCTTGGTAATATCTTTTTCAAGTTGTTTAATCAACTCTAATTTTCTTTTGTTAATTACAATTTGTCTAATTGTAGGTTTCACGTACTCTAAAGGCGCTAAATCGTTTTGAGATAAAACGTCATTTATTTGCACCAAATATAGGTCTAATGAATCTTTGAGTTGTACAAAATTAGATTTTTTTAACAGTTCTTTTTTGTTTTCAGAATTTAGAACACTAATTCTTTCTGTGATTTGTGACGCTTTAATCCAAATAGAGTCATTTAATGAATACGTTTTAAACTGAACAGCTATTGAATCTAAATAACGTTTATCTTGATTATCAAACCTCTTAAAGCGCTCTTTAATTTCTTTTTCATTAATCGCATTCTGTGGAATTGTAATGTATCTAAACTTCACTAACTCTTCATTAAGCTTAAAAGCCTCTTGATTAGCTTCATAAACTTCTCTGGCTTGTATTTCATTAACTACTGTATCTATACTTTTTTTAACAAGTGCTTCTAAGTATGCTTTTGTATACAAGTCCTTTTTATACTGGTCAACTAATTTATTAAAATCATATTGTTTTTGCTCAGAGAGGTTGCGTTCTGCCCCATCAAGTAATAATTGCTGTGTTGCCCAACGATTTACAAAACTATTTACAATTAATGTACTATCATCTGCAGAAGTCCCTTCAGCAACTAAGTTTTTGATATCTTCTTCATAAAGATAAACGTCTCCAACTCTAGCAATCGGTATTCTATCGTCACTTGCTTTAAAAAAATCACACGACGTAAAACTGATAACACAAATAGTAAAAATCAATAATTGTTTCAAATTAGTTTTTTTTAATTTGTTTCCTGACACGCTTTAAAACCGATTTATTTACCTCAACATCAAAACGTTTGTTTAGTGTTTCTACCCAATTCTTTTCAATATAATTTTGATAATCGCTAACCACTTTCCCTCTTGCTTCTTCAAGTGTTTTATTACCTGCAAGCATAACAGAATTCACATTTACAACATGAAATGCATCATTATGATTATAGATTTGAGAAACACCTTCTTTAAATTCAAAGTGCTCTGGCAATGTTTGATTACCAGCTTCAAAAACATCAGCTGTAGGTAAAACGTTTAACTTACCTCCAATATTTATAGTTGTCATTATGTTTTCTACTGAAGTTCCTTTCTCAAGTTCTTTCTTAACTTTTTCTATATCATTTTTAGAAGCTGAAGAAATAATAACAGCATTTACACGATCTTTCCACACATAATTAGAGGTGTTATTTTTATAGAATTTTTTTAAGCCAACAGTATCTTTAACTGCAGCATTCCATACTTCTTTTTCCATAAGTTCAAATAACAATAATCCATCTCTATATTCTTTTAAGACAAAAGCAAAATCTTCGTTTTCAAATTCTAAATTAGCTTCATGATACTTTAAAACACTTGTCTCGTAAAATGAGATATACTCCTTGCTAATTAACGCATTAGAAGCAAATTTTCTACCACGATACTTACGCTGATTACTCATTAAATGTGCAAGAAAATCTTTATTTAAGATTTCAGTACCTTCTATTTCTATTAGGACATCATCTGCTTTAAACCCTTCAGGAGCTTTCCATGCCTGCTTAAAGTACTCCTTTGTCATGATACTCTCAAAGTAAGATAACGCTTCCTTATGCTCTTCTACATTATATTTAGACGCGAGCTTTTTTACTAAAGCAGAATTAATAAGGTTCGATCTCGTATCTCGTTTTACTTTATTTTGAAGTTCGGCTTTAACCTCTTCAAAGGGTTGAATTCCTTTTTTATTAAGCAATTTCACAATATGCCACCCATAGTCTGATTTAAAAGGTTTAGAAATATCTTCTTTATTTTCTAAAGAAAATGATACGTCTTCAAATTCTTTTGAACTTAATTGTCCTCCTGTGAATGGTGATAATACACCGCCTTTTTTAGAAGAACTTTTATCTTCTGAAAACTGTTTCGCTAAGGATTCAAACTTTTCACCTTGTAGAATTTTTTTATAAATCTGATGGATTCTCGCTTCCGAACTAACAGTAGTATCTTTTTGTTTATTTGACACCATAATATGAGCAACAGTTACCTCGCCTAAAGATTTACGTTTCTCAAATACTTTAATAATATGATAGCCAAAACGCGTTCTAAATGGCATTGACACTTCTCCTACAGCTGTATTAAAAGCAGCTGTTTCAAATGAATATACCATTTTAAAACCAGTAAAATAGCCTAAATCTTCAGCAAAAATTGTTTTTCCATTATGTATTTCTTTTTGAACTGTTTCATAACCTTCTTTAATAACACGCTCTCGTAACTTCAGCAATTGATTATATATTGCTAGTGTATCTGTTTCAGTTTCATCTAAACGAATCAAAATATGCGACGCCTTTATATCGTTTGTAGTTCTTTGATAGGCTTCTTCAACTAAAGCATCAGTGACCTTACTATCAGACATGAAATTTTTGGTTAACTGCTTTTTGTAGTTATTAAACTCTCTTAGGTATTTAGCGTCTTTATCTAATCCTAAACGTCGTGCTTCTTTTACTTTAAGCTGATAATTAACAAAGAGTTCTAAATAGGCATCAATGTCTTTTTGACTTTCATCTTTTACAAGGTCTAAGTTTTTATTATAGACTCTTATAAATTCTGATGCCATTATTGGGGCTCCATCAACAGTAAATAATACATCTTTATCTTTTACTTGCCCTTGTAAAAACAAAGTAAAACAAAGCAAAACAGTAGTCACTAATAATTTCATATTTATGTTTTTTTATTCGATTTCATATTCATATGTACATCGATAATACAACTCATTTTCTCTAAAAGAAGCTTGTGTTTATATATTACAAATGCTGAACACAGCAATTTTAGCAAAAATAATACAATTCAAACATTAAACAAGTTGTTTTTTAAACGTCATATTTAAGATTTATTATATCATTTTCGTTAGTTAATGCTATAACAATCATAAGTGAAGAGCAAAAACTTATAAACACGAAAACGTTGTAGTTGTATATTCATTTTTAAACTAAGAACATAATCCTTATTTTTCAAAAAAAAGACATGAAACATTTATACATATTTGCCCTTATTACATTTTTCACTTCCCCCCTTTTAGCGCAAGAAACTATAACATTTTCAGGTTATAATGGATCTGGTAGTACTGTATCGGTAAATGCCGTTTCTAATGTAAACCAAACAATTACTATTGTTTTTGAAGACTCAGATATTATTCAAAATTTCTATACCCAATTTCAAAACTCTATTTTCATGTATGGCGGATTAGATACTGACAATGGTGGTTTTCAAAGTGCTCCAGACTTTAATGATATCGTAAGTCATCCAGAATTGACACTAACAGATGGAGATAATAATGCACAACCAAATACCTATAGTATTACAATTAACCTTGCGCAACACTATACAGGAGTTCCAAATGGAACAACAGTTTATGGGTTTAACCTCCTATTTCAAAACCAATTTGGTGGTGGCGGAAACAACCAAACTTTAGATTTTTACATTAATTTGGATGATGCCGTAAAAGATGATACATTAAGTGTAGCGGATTTTTCTCCTTCTAATGCTATTTCTTTTTTTGATAATACTCTTATTATAAATGATTATCAAGGAACGTTATTAGTTACAATTTATGATATAACAGGTAAGCTGATTAAAACAATTAATACCATAAGTCATTCAAATCTTCAAAAGATAGATTTAGGATTACCTAAAAACCAAGTTCATTTTGTGTCTGTTTCTACCAAAACATTTCATAAGACATTAAAAGTAATATCCAAATAGTCATAAAAAGAACCACTTGTCTAAAATTATGGTTATTGAACTTTCATACCCTAATTTATTTCAAAAAAGGCTGTACTTTTAATCTTGAATTATCCCTCTATATTCAAAAATGAAGTATACTACAGAAATAAAGGTAAACATCCCTTTGGATGAGTTTATAAAAAAAATGGACAGTATTGAAAACATGAAACACTGGCAACGTGGATTCATTTCTGCCGAGCATATTTCTGGTATTCCTGGTGAGTTAGGCTCAAAAATGAAACTCAAATATCTATTTGGGAAACGCAAGATGCAACTTGTTGAAACGATTACTAAACGTAATTTTCCTAAAGAATTTCATGCCAACTATACTACAAACAGCATGCACAATGCACAACAAAACTATTTTGAAAAGACAAATGAAGGTTTTACAAAATGGATCTCTAAAAGTGAATTTTTACCACTAAATTTGGTGATGAGAATTATGCTTTTTATGATGCCAAGAACCTTTAAAAAGCAATCACTAAAATACATGCAAGATTTTAAGGATTTTGCTGAAAATGGAACATCTGTTGCTAATGCGTAAACTAAAATTAATATGGGATTTTCGAGGCCCTGATGCTTTAAAAATAGCCGAACACCACGAAAAACATCTTAAAGAATATATTACTATTCAAAACACCAATCTTAACATCACAGGTTTTGAGCAACTCAATGAATTGCATAGTATTGCATTTATGGTTGTAAATGACAATGAGATGAAACCTATTAGGGATGCACTAAAACCACATCGCGGACAATTATATTCAGAATAAACACTATGAAGAAACAAACCTTTTTATACGCTTTAATTGTATTAGCATTTAATTGTGATAATGACAAAAAAGAAGATATTACCACTTCAAATTATGTAGAAGAAGCACATTCATTTGCGCAACCAAACATTTCTGTTATTAAACACTTAGATTTAAATATAGATGTTAATTTTGATGAAAAAATAATCGAAGGCATAGCCACTTATACTATTGAAAATAATGACGCTTCAGAAATTGTTTTAGATTCAAAATTCATAGATATTGATCGTGTAGAAGCTGACGGTAAAGACACTCCATTTTCTTTAGGGAACTTTGATGAACAACTTGGTCAAGCTTTAAAAATTAATATAGAAAATGATACTAAGACCATTTCGATTTATTATAAAACTACTAATAAAACTGAAGCTCTGCAATGGTTAAACGCGCAGCAAACAGCAGACAAGACGCATCCATTTTTATTTACACAAGGTCAAGCTATTTTAACACGTACTTGGATTCCTATTCAAGATAGTCCGCAAATTAGAATTACCTACAACGCAACAGTAAAAGTTCCTTCAGAATTAATGGCTGTGATGAGTGCAGAAAATCCGAAGACAAAAACAAACGATGGTGTTTATCATTTTAAAATGAGACAACCTATCTCACCTTATCTTATAGCTTTGGCTGTTGGTGATATCGACTATAAAGCTGTGAGTGATAGAACTGGTGTTTATGCCGAAAAGTCATTGATAGATAAAGCGCACGCTGAATTCTCAGACATGGAGAAAATGGTCGTTGCTGCCGAGAACCTATATGGTAATTACGATTGGGATCAATTTGATGTGATTGTGTTGCCGCCTAGCTTTCCGTTTGGTGGTATGGAAAATCCAAGATTAACTTTTGCTACACCAACCGTTATTGCTGGTGACAAAAGTTTAACATCGTTGATTGCTCACGAATTAGCACACTCATGGTCTGGAAACTTAGTTACTAATGCCACATGGAATGACTTCTGGCTTAACGAAGGTTTTACAGTTTATTTTGAAATTAGAATTATGGAGGCGCTTTATGGAAAAGATCGCGCTAATATGATTGCATTAATTGGTCGTCAAGATTTAGAAGAAGAAGTAGAAGGATTTAAAGATGAACCTAATATGACAAAACTCAAATTAGATTTAACTAATAAGAATCCAGATGATGGCATGAACAGTATTGCTTATGATAAAGGTTATTTATTTTTAAGAACACTAGAAGAAAAAGTTGGGCGTGAAAAATTTGATGCTTTTCTTAAAAGCTATTTCAAAACTAATGCGTTTTCGACAGTGACTACTGAAGATTTTATTGATTATCTCAATACAAATCTATTACAACCTAACGCTATCAGTTTTAATGTAGATGAATGGATTTACCAACCTGGTATTCCAAAAAACCAAGCGATTATTGTATCTGATAAATTTGAAAACGCTGAAAGAATATTACACGTATTCTTAGACACAAAAGCTGTTGATGTTTCACAAACTAAAGACTGGACAACTCAAGAGTGGGTTCATTTTATTAGAAACTTCCCAGAAACGATAACCAACGATGACATGAAGCGAATTGATGACGCTTTTAATCTAACACATTCAACAAACTCACATATTGCCATGGTTTGGTTTGAACAAGCTATTAATCATGATTATCATGGTAATTCTGTAGATCAAAATATTGAAGCCTTTTTAATTCGTGTTGGAAGACGTTGGTATGTTTCTACTTTATATAAAGCCTATAAGCGAAATAATAAAGTTGATGAAGCCTTAGCCATTTACAAAAAAGCGAGAGCTAATTATCACTCGGTAACAGCCAATACAATTGATGAGATGTTAGATTATAAGAAGTAATCTCTTTTTTGTTTGATTACTACGCTTACAGAATATCTTAATTTCATCATATTAAAAGGGATATAAATTGATTGTCAATACATCTAATTTAACTTCTTTTTCATGCCTTCGTGAGACGCTACAAATCCTAATTTTTCATAAAAGAGAATAGCTTCAGGTCTTTTTTTTATCGGTTGTTAACTGTAAAAGGTGAGCACCTCTTTCTTTTGCTCTTTTAATAGCCCATTCAAACATTTTAGTTCCTAAGCCAGAACCTCTTTTGTCGCTTCTAATTCTAACAGCTTCAATTTGCGCTCTAATACCTCCTTGATATGTAAGATATTGAATAAAAGACAATTGTAAAGTCCCTATAATTTCAGTATTTATATTTTCGACTACTATGAGCTCTTGATTTGTATCACCAATTATGTTTTCAAAAGCGCTGTAGTAATTTTTAGGCAAAGGAATTTGAAAGTTTTCACGTACTTTTCCTAGCGCATCGTCTGCAATCATTTCTACAATTGCCGGGACATCATTTTTTGTGGCCTTTCTAAATAACACATCCATATAAATTTACTTAGGTTGTAACTCGGTTAAATTTATTAAATATCAAATTGAATAACAAAACTATTATCCTCTGTTTTTTCCTACCTTAGGAAAGCAATAAAATTAGTAAAAACGTCAACCTTAATTAAACAACTTAAAAAAACAACTATGAATCCAATACTAAAAAATATTTTGGCCGTTATACTTGGTTGGCTATCTGGAAGCTTAATCAATATGGGGCTTATACAACTAGGTCATAAGCTTATACCTATTGAAGGCTTAGATCCAAATGACATGAATGCTTATGCTGAAATTATGCCGACTCTAAGTTTTGAATATTTTATTTTTCCATTTTTAGCTCATGCATTGGGCACGTTAGTTGGCGCAACAGTAGCAGGCTTAATTGCAGTTAAGCACAAAATGAAATTTGCTTTAGCTATTGGGTTTTTATTTTTATTAGGAGGCCTTGCTATAAGTTATATGTTACCTGGACCAGTATGGTTTACTATTACAGATCTTATTATAGCCTATATTCCTATGGCTTGGCTTGGTGGTAAAATTGCATTAAAACAATCAAAAACACAGCCAGCTAATAGCTAAACCTTATTTTAAACCTAAACATATGAAAACACTTTTATTTATAATTATCATACTTATTTCTTCAATAAATTTTGCTCAAGAAATCAATAAAAACAAAGAACAACCATTTATTGAAGTCATAGGAACTTCAATCCAAGAAGTAGTTCCTGATATGATTTTTATAGAAATCAACTTATCTGAAAAAGCAATCAATAGAAAAAACTATACTATTGTTGAGCAAGAAAGTAACTTAAGAGCAAAACTAAATACTCTAAATATAAGTTTAGACAAACTGGCACTTTCAGATTCTAACTCTATTATTTTAAGAAATAAAAGACGAGAAACAGGTGTTAAACTCACAAAAGAATTCATCCTTTTAGTTCACACCTCAGAAGAAGTCACTCATGTTTTTAGAGCCTTAAACGACATTAACATTAATGAAGCTTCAATTATAAAAACTGAACATTCTAAAATCACAGATATCAGAAAAGAAGTTAGAATTGAAGCAATAAAAGCTGCTAAAGAAAAAGCCCAATATTTATTAGAAGCCATTGATGAAGAATTAGGACAACCTATTGAAGTTAGAGAGTATAATTCTAGAAAAGCTATAGTTGCTCGAAGTAATTTTAGTTCAAACACCGCTTTAAACATAGTAACATCAGGTTATAACCAACAAATAGCTTTTGAAACATTTGATGTGAAATTTTCATATTATATCAAATATGAAATTAAAAAATAGAATTTTAGATAATAGTGAAAACTAGAACAACTATTGGTATTTTAGGTATAGGAGCAATTGGAACTGTTATTTCTTATCATTTACAACGCAATTCACAACATGAATTGTACTATTTCAGTAGAACAAAAAAGAGTCACTTAAATCTTATAATAGAAAATACTCCTATTGAAATTCCTGTAGGTATTCAAACTAAAATTTCGACAAAAAAAACATTAGACTGGTTAATTATTTGCCTTAAAGAGCATCAATACTTAGAAGCAAAGCATTGGTTTTCTATGCTTATTACTTCTAAAACACAAATCGTAATAATAAGAAACGGACTTCATTTAAAAACGCCTTTATTAGATTTCACATCGGGAAATAAAATATTAGAATGCCTTATCGATTGCCCAACACAACTCAGTAAAACGGGTTTCTATCAATGTCCAAATATGCCTATACTAACTGTTGCTGAAAGTGCTTTAGGAATGTATTTTAAATCGTTATTTAATACTACAAATATTAATATCAATCAAGTAAAAGATTTCAAAACTGAAAGTTGGAAAAAGTTATGCGAAAGCGCTACACTTGGCGCTATTCTTTGTTTACATAATGACACCTGCCGAATTTTTAAGACCAAACAACTACAAGATCAATATAGAAATCTCATGAATGAGAGCTTACAAGTTGCTAGAGCTGATGGTGCAATTATTGAAAGTAATTTCGTGGAAAAAATGCTAGCAAAATTAATGCACTATCCTGAAACCAAAGGAAGTTCTATGCTAGCAGATTTGCGTAATAAGAAACCTATAGAATTAGGTGCAAAAAATGGCATGATCTCACTATTAGGAAAATATTACAATCTCGACACTCCAATAAATGATTTAATCATAAGAAAACTCTCTTAAAAATAAAACCTGTTATAAGCTTTAATTCTATCTCGAATAGTTAGGTGCTTCTTTAGTAATAGTCACATCATGAGGATGACTTTCATTAATTCCAGAAGATGTAATTTTCACAAAACGACCTATATCTTTCAATGTTTCAATATCTTTTGAACCACAATAGCCCATTCCTGCACGCAAACCACCAACAAATTGATGAATACTTTCAAACAATTCTCCTTTATAAGGCACACGTCCTACGATTCCTTCTGGAACTAATTTCTTGATATCATCTTCAACATCTTGGAAATATCGATCTTTACTTCCTTGTTTCATTGCCTCTACAGAACCCATTCCACGATACGATTTAAACTTACGCCCTTCATAGATAATAGTTTCTCCTGGACTCTCTTTTGTTCCTGCCAATAATGATCCTAACATGACACAATCAGCTCCAGCTGCAATTGCTTTTGGAATATCACCAGTATAACGAATTCCTCCATCTGCAATTACGGGAACACCAGTTCCTTTAATCGCTGCTGCAACTTCTAATACTGCTGAAAATTGTGGAAACCCAACACCTGCAACAACTCTAGTTGTACAAATAGAACCCGGTCCAATACCCACTTTCACAGCATCTGCTCCTGCTTCTACTAAGTATTTAGCGGCTTCACCTGTTGCTATGTTTCCTACAATAACTTCTAGATTTGGAAATTGTGCTTTAATCGCTTTCAATACCATTACCACACCTTTTGTATGACCATGAGCAGTATCAATAATTACGGCATCAACTCCAGCTTTTACTAGGGCAGATGCTCTATCAACAGCGTCACCTGTAACTCCAATTGCAGCTGCAACACGTAATCTTCCGTAGGAATCTTTATTTGCATTTGGCTTTTGAGTTACTTTTGTAATATCTCTAAATGTGATGAGTCCAACTAATTTATAATTATCGTCAACAATTAATAATTTTTCAATTTTATTTTGCTGAAGTATTTTTTCTGCATCTTTTAAAGATGTTCCAACTGCAGCAGTTACTAGATTCTCACTAGTCATCACTTCAACAATTGGTCTATCATTTTCATGCTCAAAACGCAAATCACGATTGGTTACAATACCTATAAGAGTGCCTTGTTCATCAACAATTGGAATTCCACCAATCTTATGCTCTGCCATACTGCTCTTAGCATCATTCACTTTAGCTGTTAACGGCAAGGTTACAGGATCTATGATCATTCCACTTTCGGCACGCTTAACTTTACGTACTTTCTGAGCTTGTTGCTCAATAGTCATGTTCTTATGAAGTACGCCAATACCACCTTCTTGTGCCATGGCAATAGCCATTTTACTTTCGGTAACGGTGTCCATTGCTGCAGAAACTACAGGAATATTTATCGTAATGTTACGTGTGAATTTGGCTTGAATATTTACTTCTCTTGGTAAAACTTCGGAAAATGCTGGAATTAAGAGTACGTCGTCATAAGTAAGACCTTCTCCAACAATTTTATTTTCGTGTGCTGTCATGATGCAATTACAGTTATAATTGCATGCAAAGATACAATTAAAATAAGGAATATTATTAAGAGTTTATTAAATCTTAAATGAAATAGTACATTCATAAATAAATAAAATGTTATTCATGAAAAATAGAAGATTTAAATCCTTGGGCAGCGTTTACAATTTATCTTCCCTTTCTTTTTAAACTTTTTACAACACTTTTTCTTCTTGTCAATATCGCAATAGATAATACAAGATGTGATTATAATTGGAAAAGAATCGATAGTTAATTCTGCTTTCATTATTTTAATTTATTCTAAATAAACGCAAAAGTACAAAAAAAAGATTCCTAAAAAGGAATCTTAAACTATATAGTTATCAACAGGTTTACCTTATTTTATTGTGTTTTATTCTGAGACGCTGCAATTGCATTTATATCACGATCAAACAAATAGTGTCCTGATTTATCTGTACCAATAATATTTAGCTTATCTAATAACGTTCTCGCCATGGCTTCTTCTTCAAGTTGCTCGGTGACATACCATTGCATAAAATTATGAACATTATAGTCTTTATGCTTTAAGCATTCATAAATAACATGGTTAATTTGTTCTGTAACAAACATTTCGCTTTTTAAAAAGGTTTCAAAAAGTTCGTTAAGAGTATTAAAATCATGTTTAGATTTATCTAATTCAGGAATAATAACATGTCCACTTCTTTCATTAACAAACTTAACCAGTTTTGTCATGTGAACACGTTCTTCTTCTGATTGGCTATAAAAAAAATCTGCTACACCATTATATCCTTTAGCATCAGCCCAAGAAGCCATAGCCAAATATTGCATAGAAGCTTGAGCTTCGTATTTGATTTGATTATTTAGTAATTTTTCAATAGCTGCATTCATAGTAATCTGTTTTATACGAAGATAGTTATTTATACTGAACGATCTTCCTAGGTACAAATAATTGATAAAGGATTACTACAACAGAAATTGTAAAAGACAGCGTCATTAAGCTTCCAGAAATCATGACAATATACTTCATCCACAGTATATTTTTCCATAGAAAATAGAGCCCTCCAAAAGTGAACAAAACCGAAGCAAACGGTTCTACTATTAATATTATTTTTATTTTTTGGGGAAGTTTTGTTGTACATAAAATTACACCTACCAAAAAGAAAATAATTGACATCGATAAAATATGACCATGAACAAGTGTTAGCATTTCTTGTTCGCTTTTTTTAAATTTCATTATTAAAGCATCTTCATCAGCTTCGTTCCCTAAATATTGTTCTTCAATACCGTTAGGGTGAACCGAAGATGTTTCACTAACAAACAATAAGCCTGTATAAAACCCAATACTCAATACGATAATAAATGCTGTTATCAACATTTTTATCTCTTTAGGAAACGTAGAAAGCATTCCATTAAGTTGCATTATAGACTATTTTTTGTTTGAAGAGTTTGTAAAGATCTTAATAAATCATTTATAGCTGTTGTTAGAGATCTAACTGAGATTGTTGCTCCTGAAATAGCAGCAATATTTTGCATATATTTAAGTTCGTCTTTAGGAGTTTTCCCAACAAATTGTTTCAACCAACGTTTACTACCAATTTCTCCTCCATAATTTTCTCTATAAATAAGGACTTTAGCTTTTTCAATTACTAAATCTTTATTTAGTAAAATTAAATAGTCAAATTGATCTGTTTTGCTAGCCGCTTTTGAAACATAAGCGTATCCTAATAATGTGGTATCTTTTTTAATTTTAAAAAAATTATTTGCACCAAATTTAGAAGGAAGATGTTTTACAATTTCAGTTTCAAAAACCTTAGCTTCTAAAACAAATTCTTCAACATTATAAGTATTCTTTATTTCTTTATCAACTTTTTTTAGAATGTTTTTAGGCAATTGAGAACTCACAAATAAAAGTGATAAACATACCAATAAAACGTGCATAAATTTCATATTACAAAAGTAAGCTTTTAAAACCCTATTAGCCAATTAAGAATATATATTCTTAATTGGCTAAGTATAGGATAAATTATATTCAAAATAGTTTTAGAACCAAACTCCTAAACCAACATTTAATTGATTAGGCACATCAGCATCTGTCTCATTATCTTTAATTTGGTAATCAGCTTTTACAACTGCTCCAGGAGCAATTTTATAACTCAAACCAAAGGTCCATTCATTACGATCGTAGCTATCATTTTTCATTAATCCACCATCAACTGATGCATGTGTATCAAAATCTTCATATCTAGCAAAAGCATATAATTGTTGCTCCTTAGCTAGTGGTAATAAATTATAAGCAGCTTCAACATAATACCCTTGTAAAGCACTACCTAAATCTGCAGAATTTAAAGTATTATAATCTTCACTATCGCTGATACTTGCATGAATAAATTGTCCACGTGCAGTAAAACGTTGATATGCATATCGCGCATCAAAACCAAGCATAGAGATTCCTACAGAAGTTCCATCAATATCTTCTATATCATCTTCAGCTTGAGTACGACCAAAATATCCAGATAACCCTAAACGTAATCCTTTAATTCCGTAGTAATCTAATTTAGCCGCTAGATTTGGAGAATCTACTGTAGAACGGATTCCTTTTTGTCTTCCATTTCTCAATCCGTTTTTTCCGCCTAAAACTTTAGATCCATTTACTGATGAAAAACCGTTGAATACATAAGCCTGGTATCTTAATGAAGCATTATCAAAACGTCCAGAAACACCAAAACCAATTTCTCTCCATGTTGAAGGAACAATACTTCCATCAACACTTGGTCTTTCTACACCATTAAATGTAGTAGGTTCGTGATATTCGTTAACAATTCCCATAGGTACTAACATTAAACCTCCTCGAAGATTAACATTATCATTTAAGCTATACTGAATAAATGCTTGTTCAACAAAAACTTCTTCAACATGTTCTAATTCTACTTCAGTAATAAATTGTACTTTATCATTAAACTTATAACCAAAAAGTAATACCAAACGCTGCACATCTAACTCGCCATTATCTGCTTCTGGTTGATTGTATGTAATTTCTCCATAACCTCCAACAGTAACTCCTGTATTAATATTTCCTGACAAAATACGTTGAGCTGCATTTTGTTGATTTTGAGGATTTGTATATAAAGAATCTGGTACAGTTTGAGCATAGGTAAATGCAACTGACAAAGTAATTATAAGGGCTAATAATTTTTTATTCATGGTAATACGCTTTTAAATTTTCGCTATCTGCGAATTTACTTTTGTTATTAATTGTTTTTATTTAGACTTATTACAAATAATATCTGTAATTCGAGTGCAAAAATAAGTTACTAATTAACATCTCCAAAGTTTATTTAGATTAAATTTAAATAAATTTAATTAACGATTAATGTATAGTCAATTTCACTAAGCAGCAAAAGCTTAGTGCTGCTATTTGCATCTAAAGAAAATAAACACTGTAATTCTTTGATTTCCTGCCTATTAAACATTAACACTAGGTTGTTTTGTATTGATGGAATTGGTATTTTTCGTTTCATCTTAGAGCAGGTATATTTCCGTTCCCAAAACCCAATTTCGATGGCGTCTAGATAGTCTTTAAACTGTTTAAATTGTTGAATAGTGAATTCAAAATAGATATTATTAAACTCTAGATGATATACATTACAATTTTCACAAATAGAGAGTTCACCACTTTTTACTATTGATATCGTTCTTATATTATGACACATATATTTATTTTTAATAGCAATCCATTTTTATTTGTTCTTTACTTTCAAATACACTCAAAGGCACATTGAGTATTGACATTGAAATATGGTGCAATGTCTCTAACACTTGATTTTGCATCGCAATAGAGCCACAGATCATAATAACACCTTCGTCTTTTAAATGCTTCGCTATAAAACAGGTGTCTTGACGAACAAGATTCTGTACATACCTATGTTCTTGTTCCTGTGAATACGCAATACGTATTTCTTTTAAATAGCTAAGATCAAAAGCTTTATATATGACTTCTTCATACATATCAAATGATGCTTTTGTGCGTCCTCCCCAAAATAAATGGATGTTTTTTCGTTTTTTATTTTCATTAATCATTCCTAGGAATGGGGCAATTCCTGTTCCATTTGCAATCATCACCACAGCTTTAGCATTAGACGGAAACCGAAAACTTTTATTTTGCTGAATTGAGGCTTTAATCTTATCATTTTTATTGAGATTATTGAGATAATTTGAGCATAAACCTTGCTCATGCCTTTTTATACTCAATAGAATATTTCCATCCTTTTTTCCTATTGAATATATTCGAGCGGCTTCATTTTCTTTTAATTTGACTGATAATAAATCGCCCGATTTAAATTTTACTTTTTTTTGTGGTTTTAATTCTAATAGGAAAGAATTATCACAATTTAATTTAGTACTACTTTTAACTTCAAAAGTTTCAATATGCGCTTGCGTCGATTTTAACGTTGGCATTTTAATGTGTATATCAAATCCGAGGTCATTGCTCCATAGTTTAGACCAATTCGAAAAGGCTTCAAATGATTGGTTATTAATTTTATATAATGGTAGTTTAGGAATAAATTTTTGATGTAATTGTAAAAGAGAATCAACAACAATGGCATACTTACAATACGCTGGATACAACAACGACCCAAAACCGACGACTGCATAAGTCATATTATTATTTTGAATTGTACTATCAAGTAAAGCTTCAAATTTTTTAGCATTTACAGGCGCTTCACCTTCACCATAAGTTGCTGTAAAAACAACAATATGTTTTGCTTTATTGTAAGTTGAATACTTGTTCAACTCTATCATATGCACCCTTTTTTCTTCTGAAATTAAAGCGTTATAAAATAGTACTGCAAAATTATAAGTGGTTCCTGTTTCTGAACCTACAAGGATTATAAATTCAGACTCATCTTTATCAAACTTATTCTTTATAACTCCTTTCGTTTGGCTGCGTTTTAAAGTCATCGTAAAGCCAGAGTAGATAAAAAACAGTAACCCTAAGCATGCAAAAAGTAAGACTATTGACCAGAGTAAATTACCTCTTCCTGTGTGTAAAATCAAACTCCAATGTGACATAATTTGTACCAATGGATACCTTTTTTCACTAACCACATTACCAGAATATTGATTGATAATAATTTCTTTATCCTTTAGTTTAACATAAAAATAGTCTTCTATATCTTCGGAAAACGGGAACTCAATACTTTCAATATCTAAGATTTTAACCGCTTTAAAAATATCAAACTCTGTAATTGGAATCTTAACTATGTTTAATTCTTCTTCTTGAATAAAATGAGTTATTTCCTGGTTTGGTAAAAGAGAAAATTTTTCTAACGATAAATAAACACCTGTTAAAGCTATTATAAGGATTGGAATTAATAGTACACGTCCAATCACAACATGATAATATTGTTCAAAATTTTCTTTTATAATTTTTGAGAAAAATCGTTTTAAACCCCCTTGCCTCTTAGCGATTAAAAGCATTCCTGTAATCGTTATTAAAAACAAAAAGAAAGAGACTAAGCCTATAATGAAACGACCTGTAGATTTTAAAAACAAAGAGCGATGTAAATTAGTAGCAAACTTATAAATTGGTGCTTTCTCAATAATATAGCCCAATTTTTCTCCTGAAATGGGATTGATATAAAATGTCTCGCTTTCTCCTTTATAAGTAATCACAGATGTTATAATACAATCATTCTCATCTCTTTTAATCATAAGCACCTCATCATATTTACTTTCAAGATGTGCTATTGTTTCTGCAATAGTCACATTCTCAATAGTGTCAATAGGCTGAGATGTTAATGTATTAGTTATCGGTTCAAATGCTAGAATACTACCTGTAAGCGATGCTAATATGATAAAAACGGAAGATATTATAGCCAATATAAGATGACTAAATCTCCATATAGAAATTGTCATGTTGTTCATTTACTGTGGTATCATACGTATGTAACGTATAAATCCATTGCCTTCAATTTTACTTTTTATAGTTTCAGAAGTCAACTCAAACTCTACATCATCTTTAAAATAGTCTTGATCTTCTACAGCAGACTCAAATCTAATTTTATAGCCTTTATCTAGTTTAATATTCTCAATTTCAATAATACTAATTGCACGTGCTCCTCCACTAATTGTTGCTCCAGTTATAGCATCAATATCATGACGAACTTTTCCTTGAAATTGCCACCATTCATAAATATCAAAATACCATTCTTCATCATCACCTTGTACATATAATGTTTTTTCATAAAACCCTTCTGGATTAAGAAGTGAAATTACAATATAGGCACCTTCACCTGTATAGTTTTTCATTTGTATCATACATTTATACTTTGATATTTCAGGTTGTAATTTAAACCCTAAAAAAACACATGACACTAGAATAAAAAGTGGAGCAATTTTAAAAATCCTTATAAGTTTCATTATCTTATTTTAAAAAGTTAATATCAATATTGTTTAGTTTCAGTAATTCATTTTCTTTAGCCAAATCGTATACCGACTCATCAAACTCAGTTTTCACCATTTTATCGGCTCCAATTAAAATCAAATATTCTAAAATCGCTTTCGTTTTAGATTTCATTGCAGCAATTTGCAATGCAGATAAACCGTCATTGTTTTTTGCATTCACATCTATATGAAACGGCTTTAAAGTTTTAAGTAAGGCTAACTTATTTTTTTGAACGGCAAGATGTATCAATGTATTACCATCACTTTGAATTGTATTTAGAACTAACCCATTTGTTTTTAATAATTTTAATTTCGCTTCAAAGACTTCTGGTGCATTTGTTTTAAATGTATTGAGTAAATAATAGGCTAATGTATTCCCTTCGGCATCTTTCTCCTTAATATCTGCGCCTTTTTCTAAAAGAAATTTAACAACATCTACTGAGTTTCTATTCACAGCCATTGTTAATGCAGAATGCCCATTTTTAGTCTTTGAATTGATATTTTTTACATAGGTAGAAAGGTAATTTACAACGCTTAAATTATTACTATTCGCTGCATTCATAAAGGGAGAATTTCCATTCTCATCCTGTTGATTTACATCAACACCCCTTTCAATAAAAAAATTAAAAACTTCTAAATTTTCATTTTCAAAAGCAATAGCATGCAATGGGTTTCTACCATTATTATTTGTTGTCACATTGGCTTTAACGCCTAAACTTTCCAAAAACTGGTACATGGCCAATGTATTTTGATAACGTCGTGTACCTTGACTAGCAAATAACATCGTATTACCTCCATTTTTATTTAAGCTTTTATGAGGTACATCTTTAGCAATTAATGTTTTTAATAAATCTATATTACCGCCTTTAGTAGCATAGTTAAAAATACCATTCCCATTATTATCTGTACTTCTCATATCCATTCCTTTCGATATAAAATAGTCTATAGTTTTAATCTCTTTTATAAATGGTGCTAGTAATAAAAGTGAATTTGCACCATTGTGATTTGTTTCTTCGGAAAGCTTAGAACCATTTTCAATACAGAAATCATACAGTTTTGCATTTAACTGCCCAGTAACTGCAGCGAAGTTTAATAATGAATATCCATGACTATCAATAATATCTGTTTTTGCGCCTTTATTTACTAGATATTCCATCATTTCAAGATTATCTTTATAAGCTGCCCAAAAAATATAAGTTCTACCATCGTGAGTAATTTTATTGACTCCATTTCCTGGTTTTAATAACAAAAACTGTATCGTTTCATTATCTACTTTTTCTAACAAAGCGTATGACACCGCATCAAAAGCATGTTGATTTAACTCTGAAGGATCATTTCCTAAATTTATATGCTTTTGAATGGTCTCTATTGAAGGGTTCTCTTTCCAAAATGCTCTATCTAAAAAAACATTAGACTCTTGCGCAAAAAAGGATGTCGAAATAAGACAAACAAAAAAAGCGATTACATATTTAATTACTCTCATAGTTTACTTTTTTACAAAAGACTCTATAACTGTATTAATTGCTGTCTCATCTGTCATTTCTTCTGCAAACAAATACTTATAAAGTAATTTGTTATCAACTTTAGTCTCTAATAATAAGTCTTGATTTCTCAAATAAACCTCATCCCATTTTGCTCTAACAACAGCCCATTTTTCGTGATGTTTACTCCACCAATCAATTGCTCCTTGGCAACGACTATTGGCTACTTTTTTATACGTATTATAACCTTTTTCCTTAGCTATAATCACATCTTCAACACCTTGCTCTCTTACAATCTTAGCATTATCCTGATCATGAACCCAACCGCCATTTACAATCTCATGTCGGTTTCCTCTTAGAGTAACATTATAATCACTTCGCTTGGTGTATTCTCGTCTTGGTAATGGTGCTGTTGTTGTATTTTCCCAAAAGCTTTTTCCATCTACATGAACCCAAGTTGCCGAACCTTCATAACGCGGACTATCATCTACTTGATATACTTTTTGAGTCCATTGGCCATCAATATCTTTTTGTGGTTTATTTTCAAAACCCCAAGAATTATCTCCATTAAACATGTAAAAATCGACATTCTCATACAACCAATCTTGACGCCAATGCTTAACAATGTATGGATCTGATGGATTCCCTACTTGTAATAAATGTTGAATAGAAATTTTATTCTTTTCATCTACTACTAATTGCGCCCACTCTAACCCTTTGTCTGTTTTTGTTTTTGAGGGTTTATAAAGCGAGTCTTGGTTATAAGAAAAAGTCTCTGCAAAATTGAAGGTAACTTCAAAACAACCACACATTTCTTTTATGGCATTTTGATCTTGTTTTTTTTTGCTTTGAGCATTTATTACAAATGAAAATGCTAAAAAAATTAATGGAAATACTAGATTTTTTTTCATGATAATTAATTGAAATTATTTTTTTTAAAAAAGTTTATTCTTATTTAGATTGAATTAAAATAACTTATATATTTGCAGCAAATTAATTAAGAATGAGTCTAAATAAAAAATATTTAAGCATTTATTTTGCATTTTTTTTTCTGACATATACTTTTTCTCAGGAAACAAAAGCCATTAAGAAAGATTCTACAAAAACAGAAAACTTAAATGAAGTTATCATTACAGCAACACGCACAATACGCCAATTATCATCACTCCCCTTGCCTGTACAAATTGTAAGTAAAAAAGACTTAAAACGCTCTAATTCAATTCGGTTAAGTGACATATTAAACGAGCAAACAGGTTTAATTACTATACCAGATTTTGGTGGTGGCGAAGGGATTCAATTACAAGGTTTAGACTCTCAACATACATTAATTCTTGTTAATGGAGTTCCTTTAATTGGTCGTTCAGCTGGAACATTAGATCTAAGTCGAATTACAGTTAGTAACATCAAACAAATAGAAATTGTAAAAGGAGCTTCTTCAAGCTTATATGGAAGTGAAGCTCTTGGTGGTGTTATCAATATTATAATTGAAAAACCTCAAATAGGATTTAATGGTCGTATTAATAATAGACTTGGAAGCTTTAATACTAATGATTTAAGTGCAGCAGTCAATTATAAAAAAAACAAATTTGGCATTAATACTTTTATTAATAGATATAGTAGCAATGGTTATGATCTAAACGAAAACGACAATCTAAATACAGTAGATCCTTTTAGTAATTACACCTTTAATACAACGTTTACTTATAATTTTTCAGATGATACTAACCTATTTATCTCTGGAAGATATTACACTCAAAATCAAGATGTAGTAGCTACAGAAACTCTTAAAGGAGAAAGTGATATCAACGAATGGAACTCACACATACAATTAAAACATAGACATAATAAAAAATGGAACAGTTATTTAGAGTTTTATGCATCACGCTATAAAGCTAAAGAATACCTCAATGAAATTAATGGATCACGTTTTAGCAATAGTCTCTTTAATCAATTATTGATTAAACCTGAATTTAGAACAACTTATAATCTAAATAGCAATAACAATTTTATAGCAGGAATTGGAGTCACTCACGAAACTCTAAAGCGAACCGATTTTAGTAAAGAGCCTGTTTTTAATTCGCCATATATATATCTTCAATATGATGGCAATCCAACTGAAAAATTAAATATTTTATTAGGTACTCGATTTGATAATCATAGTAAGTACAAATCACAATTTAGTCCAAAAGCTGCTTTAAGATATGAGTTAACTGAGAAATTAGCACTTAAAGGCTCTGTGGGTTATGGGTATAAAGCACCCGATTTCAGACAATTATATTTCGACTTTACCAATGCTACTGTAGGATATACTGTTTTAGGTTATAATGCTGTTTCAACGGCAATACCTGATTTGGAAGCACAAGGTCAAATTGCAAATATCATTGTTCCAATTTCAGAATTTGAAAACCAATTGAATCCTGAAAATTCTATTTCAGTAAATATTGGAACTGATTATAAAGTAACTTCAACAATTAAACTCAGTATTAATGCATTTAGAAATACAATAGATGATTTAATTGATACGCGTATTATAGCCAATAAAACAAATGGTCAAAATGTATTTAGCTATTACAACATCAATAAAGTCTATACACAAGGATTAGAATTAAATTCTACTTGGAAACCTAATAATCAATTAAAAATATCTGCTGGATATCAATTACTATACGCTAAAGATAAAACTGCCGAAAAGGCATTTAAAAATGGTGAAGTATTTGCCAGAGAAACACCCAGTTCGCCTTCTTTTCAACTAGATAAAGACGATTATTTTGGCTTGTATAATCGTTCACGCCATATGGCCAATCTAAAAGTGTTTTATAATATTCCTAAATACAAGCTAGATGCTAACATAAGAGCAACATACCGTAGTGAATATGGCTTATTAGACTCTAATGGAAATGGTTATTTAGATACTTATGATGACTTCGTAGATGGATATGCAATTATAGATTTTGCCATCAACAAAACATTTTATAAAAACTATCAATTAGGCTTTGGAGTTGATAACATCTTCAATTTTAAAGACACACAAAATATCAGCAATATTGCTGGACGACTTATATACGGAAAACTTAATATTCAATTTTAATACTTAAACACAAATACAATGAAAACAATGAAAACAATTCAATTATTAGTAGCAACACTATTATGTATAAGCTTCTATTCTTGTAGTAATGATGATGACAACACAGCATCTTTATTAGAAATAGAGACAGAAACGATCTCTAACTTACATGCACCACAATCTGGAGGCCAAGGTCAACCTATCTCTGGCGAGTTTACAAAATTTGATTTTACAACTGGTCAAACAACAACAAGTGATACAGATTGGGATATTGCTTTTAGAGGTACTTCAATCATTATAAATGGAGGAACAACATTAGGAACTATAGATGAGCCAAACCGAACAGGTGATGCTGGAGTTTATATTGCTAATGGCACAATAGGATCTGTTACTGATGTTGATACATCATTATTTACACAAGATTCTGATGTAGGATATGCAATTCCTAGTGGAAGTGGTAATGGATGGTATACTTATGCAGGTCCTCCAACACATTTAATTACACCTATACCAGGCAAAATATTGGTATTTAAAACACGTAATGGGTTATATGCAAAAGTTGAAATTTTAAGCTATTACGAAAATGCACCTGCAAATCCAGATGCCTTTACAGACGCAACCCCATATTTCACGTTCAATTATGTTTACCAACCAAACACAAATGTAACCACATTTTAATATGGAAAATCTCCTTTAGATTAAACCATTAAAAGAAAACCCCTTGCTAATGGCAAGGGGTTTTCTTTTAATGGTATTGTGTAAAAACCTTAGTCGCTTCGTTATACGCACTCTCAAAACTCATCGCTTTGAGATTGTTATTTTTATTAGATGTAAAATACGATAGTAGTTTTTCAGTAGGCATGTTACCTGTAAGCTCATCTTTTGCCATTGGGCAACCACCAAATCCTTGAATTGCTCCATCAAAACGCATGCATCCTGCATTATATGCTGCATCTACTTTTTCAAACCAAGTTGTTGGTGTAGTGTGCAAATGTGCGCCAAATTCTATCGCTGTATATTTAGGTATGAGGTTAGAAAATAAGTAATTAATACTTTCTGGGCTTGAGCTTCCAATAGTATCGCTTAACGAAAGAATTTTTACTCCCATTTTACTGAGTCTTTCTGTCCATTCACCAACAATATCAACATTCCATGGATCTCCATAAGGGTTTCCAAATCCCATAGAAATATAAACTACAACTTCTTTATTATGCGTATTCGCAATTTCTAAAATTTCAGAAAGCGTCACTACAGATTGCGCAATTGTTTTATGCGTATTACGCATTTGAAAATTTTCAGATATGGAAAACGGATACCCCAAATAATCTATTTCTGGGTGCTTGCAAGCGTCAATAGCTCCTCTCGTATTGGCAATAATTGCTAGAAGTTTACTCGTTGTTTTACTCAAATCAAGTTGGGATAAAACTTCAGTTGTATCTACCATTTGCGGAATCGCTTTTGGTGACACAAAACTTCCAAAATCAATAGTATCAAAGCCTACTCTAAGTAAGGACTGGATATATTGCACTTTCTTTTCCGTTGGTATAAAGTCTTTAATCCCTTGCATAGCATCACGAGGGCATTCTATTATTTTAAGTGCTTTGTTCATTGTGTTCAAAGATAATAAAGAATATACTGCGAAAGCAAATTTTGAATAGAACTTAAAAGCCCTTGTTTGAAAAGCTGAGATAAGCTTTTCTTAGGAATATTATCAGCATTCAAACTCAATTCTGCTTTAGACATAAAGACCTTATAAGCCAAGTACAACAGATATAACGCTCCCAATAACTTAATTTAAAAATTTATCACTGCAGACATACCAAAAGTCATCAAACTAGTATGTACTAAACAACTTGTCATGAGTCTTACTACAGTTGCCAATCCATACTTTTTACTATTTACAATACTTTGCATTAACACATATATATTATCTGACTCTGAGAAAATAGCAAGCACAGAAGTCACAATAACAAATGATTATGAGAAGATCGTAATTCATTATCGTTATTTTTTATAAAAATAATGTAAGCAATTGCTATCTACTTACGACTTAATAAACTCAAAACTAATCTTCTGCGAAATGAAAAAAATTACTTTGACTTTAAAATCATTAATCTTTTTAGCATTAGTTCTTTTTGGAACATTAGCTTTTGCTCAGTCTACAGCAAGTTACAATATCACATTTACTAGTGATTGGGAGAATGAAATCATTGATCCTATTAAAGGTAATAGCACTATAGCCATTCCAGGAAATGCACATTGGTCTAACTTAGTCGGTACAACTCATAATAGTAATTACACTATGGTAGAAATGGGAACATTAGCTTCTACTGGTATTAAAGATGTTGCTGAACTTGGGAATAACGATGCATTAATGACAGAAGTTAATACTCAAATCACAAATGAAAATGCAGACCAATGGTTACAACAAAGCTTCTCTCCGTTTGCAGCTATCAGTTCTGCAACGCTTAGTAATGTTGTAGTAAACTCAGATTATCCTTTATTAAGTTTGGTGGCTATGATTGCTCCAAGTCCAGATTGGATGATTGCTATAAATAGCATTAATCTAAGAGATGGGAATACATGGAAAAATGAAATAATATTACAATTATTCCCCTATGATGCTGGCACAGATAGTGGCACAACATATACTGCTGCCAATCAGGTAACTGTACCAAATTTTGAACCTATTTCTGTTTTAATAAATGAAGGTCCATTTAATGCAAAACCAATTGGTACAATGACAATCTCATTAAATCAAGTCCTTAGTATTGATGAACACAATGCAAATCAAGCCTTATTATACCCTAATCCTTCTAACGGGATAATTACTATTAATACTTCAAGTGCAAATTCACTCAAACAAGCATTTGTATATGATGTGTTGGGAAAAGAAGTTGCTAGAATTGAAAACAAAAATTCTAAAAATCAAATTAATTACAATTTAACATCATTAAATAAGGGAATTTATTTAGTTAGAATGGTGCTTCAAGATGGTTCTCAATCTACAAAGAAGCTCGTAATCAACTAAAGTTAACCTGTATTTCGTCTAGAAATTAGGTGTTAAATCGATTTTTCAATAAGTTTACATCCTAAATTAAACCTACATATTTTGTTATGAAACGAGGAGCCTTTATTAAAAAAACACTTTTTATATTAACTGTATTTTGTTCAATTTCTTTTATTTCAGCTCAGCATGAACCACAATGTGGTACTGTTGCAACAGCAGAATCAGAAAAATACTTTCAAGACTTATTGCCTCAAATAAGACAATATGAACAAGATTATTACCAAAAAACATTACAACGCTCTTCTACTGCCATTAGTTCTGTTCCTATTAAAGCACATATTATTAGAACAGATAGTGGAACAGGTGGTTTAAGCGAAACCCAATTAAACAATGCTATAGCTAGTATGAATACCTATTATGCCAATGCTTTTATAGAGTTCTTTTTATGTGATGGTATAAACTATATAGATAGTACTACGTATTTTGATTACTCAACAGATGAACAAGACGCATTAACAAATGTAAACAATGTTGATAATGTAATTAACATCTATTTCGCTAATACTGTAAGCACTACAGATGGAGGTGGTTTATGTGGCTATGCCTTTTTTCCTGGTGGACCAGAAGTTATTTTAATGAATAACTCTTGTGCATTAAATGGAAGTACTTTACCACATGAAATGGGACATTTCTTTGCTTTATCTCATACGCACGGAAATACTAATGGTACACTAACATCAGAGTTAGTTGATGGTTCTAACTGTAGCACAGATGGTGATTTCATTTGTGATACGCCTGCAGACCCACAATTAGGTGGTGGAAACGTATCTTCTTCTTGTATTTATTCTGGTAGTGCTATAGATGCTAATGGAGCTGCATTTACTCCAAACCCATTAAATATTATGTCATATTCTCGTAAAGTATGTCGTACAGAATTCTCACCTCAACAATATGCTCGTATTTATGGTGTATATCAAGCGTCAAGAGCTGTAATGGCTTGCCCTAGTTTTAATGTAGATATTGCATCCAGTTACACTAGAGATTGTAGTAATACTTTAGATGTTAATTTTACCGATAATAGTATTGGAGCAACGTTTTGGCAATGGGATGTTGATGGTGATGATATTATAGACTATACAACTCAAAACCCATCTCACACTTATTCAGGTGAAGGCGCATATGATGTAACACTAACCATTTTTAATGGTTCTAGTTCGCTTACAAAAGTATTTCAAGAGTATATTGAAATTGGTGGAGAAGATATTTCTACATCTGAAATTATTCTTACACTTAATACAGATGATTGGCCAGCTGAAACCTCATGGGAATTTAAAGATAGTAGTGGGACTATTTTATATTCTAGTCCTGTTTATGTAGAAGGAATAGATGATTTTCAAACATTTACAGAAAACTTTACTGTAGCAACAAATGAGTGTTATTCTTTTGAAATAATTGACAGCTTTGGTGATGGTATTTGTTGCGCTTCTGGCTTTGGCTCTTTTAATTTGACAACTATAGAAGGTAGTACAATATTAAGTGGTGGAGATTATGGTTTCGGAAATATTGTGTATTTAGCAAACGATGTGCTAAGTGTTGAGGATTATTTTGCTAATAATTCAATCTCAATATATCCTAATCCTACTAAAAATACCCTAAACATACAGTTATCTAACTCAAACAATTTACCAGACACTTATACTATATATAACATGCTTGGTCAAGTAATTATGAGTAAGAGAATACATCAAGCTCAAGATTTAAGTATTCAAACAAACGCTTTTAGTGAAGGTGTTTATTATCTGAAAATATCTAAAGGAAATCATTCTAATACACTACCATTTATAAAAAATTAACACTCCTTTTAACTATAAAAAAAGCGAATTGATTCATATCAATTCGCTTTTTTTATAAGTGCTCTATTAATGTCACGTATAAGTTTAGGGCCTTCATAAATAAAACCAGTATACACTTGAATTAAATCTGCTCCAGCTTCAATTTTTTCTAGTGCATCTTCTGCAGAGTGTATACCACCTACTCCAATTATTGGAAATGCTTTATTACTCTTATTCGCTAAATATTTTATAACTCTAGTAGATTTGTCTTTTATGGGTTGTCCACTTAAACCACCATTCCCTATAGCTTCTAATCGCTCAACTGATGCTTTTAAACCTGTTCTATCTGTTGATGTGTTACTAGAAATCACGCCATCTAAATTAGTTTCAGCAATTAAATCAATAATTTCATCTAATTGATTATCATTTAAATCTGGTGCAATTTTAAGCAAAATTGGTTTTTGTTTCTCAAATTTATTATTGGCCTTCTGTACTTCGGAAATGAGTTCTAATAAATAATCTTTATCATTCAGTTTTGCATGGCTACCAACATTTGGACAACTCACATTAAGTACAAAATAATCTACATAAGGATGTAAACCATTAAAACAGTCAAGATAATCTTTGGTATAATCTTCAGGATTAGTATCCGTATTTTTTCCAATATTTCCACCAATAATTAATTGTCCTTTATTTTTCTTTAACTGTTTTATTGCGGCTTCTAAACCTTCATTATTAAAACCCATTCGGTTGATAATACCTTTATCATCCTTTAAACGAAATAAGCGTTTTTTAGGGTTCCCTACTTGACCTTTAGGGGTTACTGTTCCTATTTCAATAAATCCGAAACCAAAATTAGCCAGCTCATTATATAGTACTGCATTTTTATCAAAACCAGCAGCTAAACCTACTGGGTTTTTAAACTTGAGTCCAAAAAACTCGCGTTCTAAAGATGGATTATTAACTAGATACAAACTTTTAAACAAGGACGTCATTCCAGGAACCTTAGAAAAGTTACGAATTAGAGAAAATGTAAAATGGTGAACTTTTTCCGGATCAAAAGTGAATAAAACTGGTCTTAGTAAAAGCTTATACATATGAAATATTTTCTAATGCAAAAATACTATTCATTTCATTAAAATCGCTAACTTTCGTCCTATTAATAAACCTTAAAGGTTTTTTGATTTTCTTACTCATATGTATAAAAATAGTTCACACAAATGATTAACAAAAGAGACATTACAAAGCGTTTTATAAGTTACGTTATTGTTGATACAGAATCTGATCCAGAAAGTAATACAACACCTAGCACAGCGAAACAATGGGATTTAGCAAATGCATTAGTTGAAGAGTTAAAAGCCATTGGTATGACAGATGTAACCATAGATAAAAACGCATATATTATGGCTACTTTACCAAGTAATGTAGATCATGATGTGCCTACAATAGGTTTTATTTCTCATTTTGATACGACACCAGATTTTACTGGTGCTAATGTAAACCCACAAATTATAGAAGACTATGATGGAAAAGATATCATTCTAAATGACGTTGAAAACATTGTATTATCTCCAGATTATTTTGATGACTTATTACTATACAAAGGACAAACTTTAATCACAACAGACGGAACAACTCTTTTAGGAGCCGATGACAAAGCAGGAATTACAGAAATCATATCTGCTATGGAACACCTAATTAATCATCCAGAAATTAAACACGGAACTCTTAAAGTTGGATTTACTCCAGATGAAGAAATAGGTCGAGGTGCACATAAATTTGATGTGAAAAAATTTGGCGCAGATTGGGCTTACACAATGGATGGCAGTCAGGTAGGTGAACTTGAATATGAAAATTTTAACGCTGCTGGTGCAAAAATAACTATCAAAGGGAAAATTGTACATCCAGGATATGCTAAAGGAAAAATGGTAAACTCCATGTATATCGCTACAGAATTCATCAACTCTTTACCTCGAATGGAAACTCCTGAACACACTGATGACTATCAAGGTTTTTTTCACCTCTACAGTATCGAAGGAAAAGTTGAAGGCACTGTTTTACAATATATTATAAGAGATCATGACAAATTACATTTTGAAGCTCGAAAAGAAGTAATGCAAAAACTCACCAATGATCTCAACGTACAATATGAACGCGAAGTCATTACTATCGATATTAAAGATCAATACTTTAATATGAAAGAAAAAGTAGAACCTGTAATGCACATTGTTGATATCGCTGAAGAAGCCATGAAACAATTAGACATTGAACCTTTAATAAAACCTATTAGAGGAGGTACAGATGGTTCTCAGCTAAGTTATATGGGTTTACCATGTCCAAACATTTTTGCTGGAGGACATAATTTTCATGGACGATATGAATATGTTCCGGTTGAAAGCATGATAAAAGCTACCGAAGTGATTTGTAAAATTGCAGAGTTAACTGCCGAGAAAAGCAAGCCGTAAGGACAGTCTCTACTAACAAGTTTTACGACTTGTCTTTCTTATAAAAATAGTCGAACTTTCGTTTAATATTGCATTTCAATACTAGGAATTGATGATATTCTAACATAATCGCTGCATTAAAAGTTCTAATATGAAGAAATCACTAAAATTAATTTCACTAATAATTGGTGTTATATGTATTTCATATATATACCTCAGACAAGATTTTGAACGTACTCCTCCTACATTATACAAGAATGCTCATATTATCACTCTAGATGAACACCTGCCCTATGTAGAAGCCATGTATATTCAAAATGGAAAAATACTAAACCTAGGAACAAATGAACAACTAGAAAGAAATATACAAAAAGGTACAGTTATCGTAGACCTAAAAGGTTCTACAATACTTCCTGGATTTATTGATGCTCATTCTCACTTTTCAATTAGCATGTTTTTATCTGAAATGCATGATTTATCCGGATTTAAATACAACTCAAATAAAGACGTTTGGAATAGTTTTGAAAACATTGTAAAAAACACAAAAAAAGGCGATTGGATTATTTGTAAAGGCATTGACCCACTACTAGTAAATGATCTCATAACACCATCTATAGAATATTTAGATAAAATTGCTCCCGAAAACCCAGTCCTCTTTTTTAGTCAAAGTCTACATAATTACTGGGCTAATTCTAGAGCTTTTAAAATTGTTGGGATTAATAATAAAACAAAAGCCCCAACTAGTAGTAGCTATTATGGTAAAGATAAAAACGGTAAATTAAACGGCTTAATTGTAGAGCAACAAGCAGTAAAACCATTTTTTGATATTTTAAAATCTGAGGTTTTAACACCAAAAAAGCTAAGCAATACAGCGTCTAAAGTAATGTCAGATTATGCTAAAAATGGAAATACAACCATCGTTTCTGCTGGAATAACTATTCAAGATGAAAAACCATTATTGTTATTTAAACATTTATCCAATGACAAATCAGAATTATTTGGGAATTTTTTAGCAACAATTGGATACTTACCTAAAAGAAAACAAAATCCAAGGCATTTCATTTATATGCGTCATGATATGGCCCATCTATTACCTAAAAACAACGACAGGAAAAACGACTTTTATGACATTATAGGTATTAAACATTGGTATGATGGTTCACCATATATTGGCTCAATGTATCTCAATGAAAGCTATCTAAATTCAAAAATTACAAACCAAAAATTACATATCTCAAAAGGACACAAAGGAAACGCTTTATTAAAAAAAGATGATCTAAAATCATTTATAAAAGACTATCACAAAAAAGGATGGCAAATAGCCTTACATACGCAAGGAGATGCTGCAATAAACGAGGTTGTTGATGTATTTGAAGATCTTGAAAATGAGCTCGATTTCTCAACATCAAGACATAGACTTGAACATTGTTTATTATTTCCTATTGAAAATATAGACCGGATAAAAAGACTTAACCTAACACCAAGTTTCCATATAAACCACTTATATTATTATGGCGATGTTTTAAAATCAGATATACTCGGGGAAGAACGTTCAGAAAAGATTTTACCAATCGCTTCTGTAAAAGATTCAAATATTATGTTTTCCATACATGCAGACCAACCCATGTTTGAGAGTAATCCATTTAAACTAATTCAAACAGCCGTTGAGCGCAAAACTATTTTAGGAGATATATTAGGTGACAATCAAAACATAACTGTAATTGAAGCGATAAAAGCATTGACAATAAATGCTGCCTGGCAAATTAATATGGAGCATAAAATTGGGTCTCTAGAAAAAGGTAAATATGCCGATTTCGTTATTCTAGATAAAAATCCGTTAAAGATTAAGACAAATGAATTGAGTTCAATTAAATGCTTAAAAACATTTGTTAATGGTAATTTAGTAAATTAGTACTCCGCATAACTAATCGTGCATATGAATACATTAAACGACAAAAATGGAAAAAGTAAACTCTATAGAAGAATATATTGAAGTCAATGATCATTATGCAGAAGAGTTATCAATTTTGAGATCTATTATAGACTCTACTGAACTTCAAGAGACTATTAAATGGAATGCACCTGTCTATACCCTAAATGGAAAAAACGTGGTTGGTTTAGGTGCTTTTAAACAGCATTTTGGTATTTGGTTTTTTAATGGTGTATTTCTTAAAGATCAACAAAAACTTTTAATTAATGCTCAAGAAAACAAAACAAAAGCATTAAGACAGATGCGTTTTAAAACAAAAACAGATATCAATGAAGCTGCTGTATTAACTTACATTAAAGAAGCTATAGAAAATCAACGCTTAGGTCGAGAATTAAAACCCGTTCGAAAATCAAAAGAGGTGCTTATACCTAAAGAATTAAAAGACGTATTAAAATCAAATACAGATCTCGATTCAAGCTTTAAATCTCTTACTCCAGGTAAACAACGAGAGTATTGTGAATATATTAAAGACGCAAAAAGAGAAGCCACTAAACAAACACGATTAGAAAAAATAACACCTATGATTATTCGAGGTGTTGGCCTTCATGACAAATACAAAAATTGTTAAACATAAAAAACTCCGAAAGTTATCTTTCGGAGTTTTTTAATTGATTGAATAAATTTTATTCTATTTTTTTACAGTTGCTGGAGTATTCAACTTTCGGCTTATTTCCATAGAAATGGCAGAACGTTCAAATTTAATTTTTCCGGCAAGCGTTTCGATAACACAGCTATTGTCTTTATCATTAAGATCAACAATTTTACCATGCATACCACTTTTAGTTACAACTTTATCACCTCTTTTTAAACCTGAAGCAAAAGCTTTTTCTTGCTTTGATCTTTTCATTTGCGGTGCTATCATAAAAAAATAGACCACAGCAAACATTGCTAAAAAAGGTAAAATATCTCCGATTGACATAAATTTATCTTACAGGTTTAATTGCTGCTGAACCTGCTTTTTTAGCTGGTGCATTAGGATCTGGTTGAACAAAAGCTTTAATCTTAACAATTTCAGAACCTTTTTCAGTATTTGTTGTTAATGTAATCGATTTTTGAACTTGGTTAGCTCCTTTTCCATTAAATTTCACAGTAAACTCAGCTGACTCACCTGGAGCAAGAGGGTTTCTATTCCAATCTGAAGGCACAGTACATCCACAAGTACTCTTAATGTTACTTACTACTAAAGGTGTTTTTCCAGTATTTGTATACTTAAATTTTGTTTCAACAGGAGTCCCATTTAATATGGTACCAAAGTCATGCTCAGTTTCTACAAAAGAAATCACGGGGAAATCTGCTGCACTTGCATCTCTTTCTGCAGCTGCTGCTACGTTGTCTGAATTAATTTTGCTTGTTGCATCTTCTTTACAAGATGTAAAAGCTACTAAACATAATGCGCTTAACGCTAAAATTGTCTTTTTCATTGCTATAATTTTTATATAATTTTTGATTCGAGAATCCAAATGTACTAATTATTTCATTTAATCAAAATTTTTAAGGCATTTTCAAACAAAACATTAACAGTCTATCACCTATAAAACCTAGACCTTTAGAGTAAACCTCTTCCTATTTTATTCAATTTTCCTTCGGCAATATATTCTTTAGTAATTTTATCTAAAATACCGTTAATAAAGTTACTACTTTTTGGTGTTGAATATTCCTTTGCAATTTCTAAATACTCGTTAATGGTTACTTTCACTGGGATTGATGGGAATTTCTGAAATTCACAAATCGCCATTTGCATTAATACAGTATCAATTTGAGTAATACGTTCTGCATCCCAATTTTTCGTTTTTGATGCTATTTCTTTACTAAAAACAGATTGGTTAAGTATTGTTCTTTTTAATAAATGAGTACCAAAATCTTTATCTTCTATATCTTTAAATAATTTAGGAGTAAAGAATTTTCCTTCAGATGAAAGTTTAACTCTCTTTAAAAGTCTTAGAATTGCTGTATTTACAACTGGCAAATCATCTAACCATGTAATACGCTTATCTTCAAAGTAATCATAAAGCTTATCATTTGGCGCTATGATTTCAGTAAACATATCAATTACGAAATTCTTATCTTCCTTAAACGTTGATGTTTTTGTAGACATATACTCTTTATAGACATCACTTTCCAAAATAGATTTAAAAATCACATCTACATATTCAAAATCTAGATACCAAAGATTTTCTTTTTGATCTTCAATACTTTCTTGTAGTCTTTGGTTAGAACTTAAGAGTTCTAAAACCTCATTATTTACAAATTTTGAATTTGGGTTTTTCTCTTCTTGAGTCGCTAAGAGCTTATTTTGTGTCTTTTCTAATCTGTCTTTTGATTTTTTATGTACCTCTATAAGAAGTGATAATTGTGCCAAAAACAGATCATACATGCTGTCTAGACTTTGATGTAGAAATTTTTCATTGATTTTTATGTTATCACTTTCACTTCCTTTAGAAGCGTAAAGTGTTTGCATAACTTTAATCCGAATGTGTCGTCTATTTAACATGGTTGCAAAGAGCTAAAAAATTAACAAAGCGAAAGTAAATCTCCTTTCGCTTTGCAAAAATACTATTATTTTAAGTCTAGAAAAATTATTTAAATAAGGTTTTAAATTATTTTTTCTGCTCTTTTTTTCTGGTTTCGATACGTTCTTTAGCTATAGTTAATGCTGAAACGTTAGTTGTCACATTATTTTGCTTAGCAACTTCAAAAATTTCTAAGGTCGTATTATAGATATTTTCTGTTTTACGAATAATTTCTTGCTTATCATAGTTTTCTAACTCAGCATAAACATTAATAATTCCACCTGCATTAATTAAGAAATCTGGCGCATATAAAACACCTTTATCCTGTAGCATTTTTCCATGCTTAGCTTCATCTGCTAATTGGTTGTTTGCTGCTCCAGCAATAATATCGGCTTGTATTTTATAAATCGTTTCATCATTTATTGTAGCACCTAAAGCACAAGGTGCATAAATATCCATAGGTTCGCTATAAATATCTTGTCCTTTATAAATGGTCACATCATACTTTGATTTTACAGCTTCTAAACGCTCTTGATTAATATCAGCGATGGTCACTTTAGCTCCTTCGTTTAATAGATGTTCAACTAATGATTCTCCAACATGTCCAATCCCTTGAACAAACACCGATTTATCTTCTAGAATTTCGCTTCCATATTTAAATTTAGCAGCCGCTTTCATCCCCATAAAAACACCGTAAGCAGTAATTGGTGATGGATTTCCAGCACCACCTTTACTTTCAGAAATACCAGTTACGTATGGTGTTACTCCCCTTACAATATCCATATCTTCAGTAGTCATACCAACATCTTCAGCTGTAATATATCTTCCGCTTAAAGAATGTACAAACTCACCAAATCTTCTCATTAATTCTGGAGTCTTTTGTGTTTTAGCATCGCCAATGATAACCGCTTTTCCGCCACCAAGATTTAATCCAGTGATTGCAGATTTAAAAGTCATCCCACGAGACAATCTTAAGACATCATTAAGGGCTTCCCATTCATTATTATATGACCACATTCTTGTGCCTCCAAGTGCAGGTCCCAAAACTGTATTATGAATACCTATTATTGCTTTTAAACCAGTATCTTTGTCGTTGCAAAAAACAATTTGCTCGTGATTATCAAAAGATAATTGTCCGAAGACTGGGTCAATTTTTGAGAGTTCTTTAGAACTTATAACGTCTGATGTCATTTAAATTTAGATTAAAAGGCTATTTTAAATTATACATAAAATAGCTTGCAAAGCTAACTCAATATTGGAGTATTAGCAAAAATAAGGATGTTAAAATATCAAATTGCTAAAAATCAAGCCTCAAAACAGTAAATGAAAGAACTAAAACATATAAACAAGTACTTTTTCAAGTATCGTTATAGACTCTTATTGGGAATATTAATTACCATAGGCGCTAAAATATTTGCACTATTTACACCTAGGTTTATTGGCAAATCAATCACAACAATTTCTAAAAAACTAAATAATGAAATCACTTCTGAGGTATTCAAAGAAGAATTAGCTATTAACATACTATATCTTATTGGAGCTGCTGTAATTGCAGGGTTTTTCACTTTTTTAATGCGTCAAACGATTATTAATGTTTCGCGTTATATCGAATACGATCTTAAAAACGAGGTGTACCAGCAATATCAAAATTTATCATTAAACTTCTACAAAGCTAATAGAACTGGCGATTTAATGAATCGAATCAGTGAAGATGTTGGTAAAGTTCGTATGTATGCTGGACCAGCAATTATGTATACTATAAATACCGTAACGCTTTTTATAGTTGCCCTAATTTATATGCTAAGTATAGCTCCTAAATTAACACTATATACTGTTTTACCTTTACCTATTTTATCATTCATTATTTATAAATTAAGTAGAGTTATAAATAAACGCAGTAGAATTGTTCAAGAATATTTATCTCATCTTTCAACTTACACGCAAGAATCTTTTAGTGGGATTTCGGTAATTAAATCCTATGGAATAGAAAGGAACAACTATGACGAATTCAATAAACTTTCAGAAGAAAGCAAACAAAAACAAATAGATCTTACAAAAGTTCAAGCTTTATTTTTTCCTTCAATGATTTTACTTATAGGTTTAAGTAATATTTTAGTAGCATATGTTGGTGGAATGCAATATATAAATGGCGAAATTAAAGAAATAGGGACTATCGCAGAATTCTTAATTTATGTAAACATGCTTACTTGGCCTGTTGCAACTGTTGGTTGGGTTACTAACTTAGTGCAACAAGCAGAAGCGTCTCAAAAGCGTATTAACGAATTTCTAAAGCAAGAACCAGAAATAAAAAACTTGAATTTATCACCTTCACAAATCAAGGGGAATATTGAATTTGGTAATGTAACCTATATCTATCCTGACACAAATATTAAAGCACTAGACAACGTTAGTTTTTCACTTAAAAAAGGAGAAACATTAGCTATATTAGGAAAAACAGGCTCAGGGAAATCAACAATTCTTGATCTAATTGGAAGACTTTATGATGTTCAACAAGGTCAGATTTCTATTGATGGTACTCAAATTAACCAAGTACATCTCAAAAGTTTAAGAGATCATATAGGTTATGTCCCACAAGATGCCTTTTTATTTTCTGATACTATTGAAAACAACATTAAGTTTGGTAAAGAAGATGCTACTGAAAATGAAATAATAACCGCAGCAAAATATGCAGATGTTCATAAAAATATTAAAACCTTTAGTAAAGGGTACCAAACCAAATTAGGCGAACGCGGTATTACACTATCGGGAGGTCAAAAGCAAAGAATATCTATTGCAAGAGCTATAATTAAAGCTCCAGAAATCATGCTGTTTGATGATTGTTTATCTGCTGTAGATACTGAAACTGAAGAGAAAATATTAAAGAATCTACGTGAAATTTCTAAAGGAAAAACAACAATTATAGTTAGCCATCGTGTATCTTCTGCTAAAAACGCAGATAAGATTATTGTACTAGAAGATGGTAAAATAATTCAAAACGGAACACATGAATCATTGGTAAACACCGATGGTTACTACAAAGAGCTCTACTTAAAACAACTCAGCACAAAAGAATTATAATTTTTGTTGTTTACTAATCTTTTTTTTTAGATTTTTGATGCACAATCAGAACAAAAAAACAAAAATTGGCTATGAGTGATCACGGAATGATGGAAAAAGAGGAAATTTTCTCAAAAGTATTACGAGCAGGAAGAAGAACCTACTTTTTTGATGTAAGAGCAACCAAAGCAGGAGATTATTACCTTACAATTACAGAAAGCAAAAAATTCACTAACGACGATGGGTCGTTTCATTACAAAAAACACAAAATTTATTTATACAAAGAAGATTTTTCTGAGTTTAATGAAATTTTAAGAGAGATGACAGATTATATAATCACTGAAAAGGGAGACGAAGTGATTAGTGAACGTCATCAAAAAGACTTCAAAAAAGAAGACTATACAGCAAATGAGGATGTCTCTAAAAATGAAGAATCTACAGACAACTCTAATTCTGCAGAAAAATTCACAGACATCAATTTTGAAGATATATAAACCTTCTCTTTTGTTAAATTATATAAAACCGCTACATTACAGTAGTGGTTTTTTTATTTTTATACTTTAATCAACATAACATATGAGACTAACTCTTCTTTTGCTCGTAGTAAGCTTTTTTAAGCTTAATGCGCAATCACAACCTAATTTATCATATTACCTTCCGCAAAATACAAGCTACAATAAAAACATTCCAACGCCAGAGTCTGTAATTGGTCATCAGGTTGGCGAATGGCATATCACTCACGATAAGTTAGTACATTACATGAATGTATTAGCCTCATCGTCAGACAGAATTAGCATTGAAAACAGAGGTACAACCTTTGAAGGGAGACCTCTACTTTTGTTAACCATTACATCTCCAACAAATCAAAATAATCTAGAAATTATTAGAAAAACGCATATCGCGTCTACCGAAACCAATATTGTAGATACTAGCAATATGCCAATTGTAGTATATCAAGGGTTCTCAATACATGGTAATGAGCCTAGTGGTTCTAATGCATCAATATTAGTTGCCTATTATTTGGCTGCTGCCGAAAGTAATGCTGTTACAGATCTACTTGAAAATAGTATTATTTTATTTGATCCGTCTTTAAATCCAGATGGCTTACAACGCTTTGCGTATTGGGCCAATACAAATAAGAGTAAAAATTTAAACCCAGATCCAAACGACAGAGAATATAGTGAAGTTTGGCCTGGTGGAAGAACTAATCATTATTGGTTTGACATGAACAGAGATTGGTTACCGGTTCAGCTACCAGAATCTCGTGCACGTATTGCTAGTTTTCATAAATGGCTACCAAACATCTTAACAGATCATCATGAAATGGGAACTAATTCAAGTTTCTTTTTTCAACCAGGAATTCCATCTCGTACACATCCATTAACGCCAAAATTAAATCAAGAATTAACTAAAAATATTGGTGCTTTTCATGCAAAAGCATTTGACAAAATTGGATCGCTCTATTATACCGAAGAGAGTTTTGATGATTTTTACTATGGAAAAGGATCCACCTTTCCAGATATTAATGGAGGTATTGGTATTTTATTTGAGCAAGCCAGTTCTCGGGGACATATTCAAGAAAGTGACAATGGTATTTTAACTTTTCCTTTTACTATTCGCAATCAATTTACTGCAGCTTTATCAACATTAGAAGCTGGTAAAGCTATGCGTCAAGACATTCTCAGATACCAACATGATTTCTATAAAAATGCACGAAATGAAGCCGTAAAGGAAAATGGAAAAGCAATTGTTTTTGGAGATGAAAAGGATGCTGCAAAAACACATCATTTAGCTGAAATATTAGTACGTCATAATATTGAGTTCTATGATCTTAAAAATGATTTCACAAGCAACGGAAAGCATTTTAAAAAAGGCTATGGATATCTCATTCCGAAGCATCAAAAAAACACACGTTTAATCAATGCCATGTTTGAAAAACGAACAACATTTCAAGACAGTTTGTTTTATGATGTATCTGCTTGGACATTCCCTTTAGCTTTTGGCTTAGATTATGAAGAAGGTATTTCAACGTCAAAAGCAGGAGCAAAAGTTGAGACGTTACATATGCAAACTGGAAATGTTACAGCAAAAAGCAGTTATGCATATCTCATGGAATGGCATGAATACTATTCTCCTAAAGCACTAAACAGTATCTTAAATAGTGGTTTAAGAGCGAAAGTTGGGATGAAGCAATTTAGTATGAATGGAAAAAGCTATGATTATGGCACCATATTAATCCCTGTTCAAAATCAAAATAAATCCACTGACGAGCTTTACAGTTTTTTGCAAAATATTGCTAGAGATAGCCATTTAAATATTGATGCAGTAGATACTGGACTAACAGAAGGTATAGATCTAGGAAGCAATCAATTTAGAGCATTAAAACAACCAAAAGTAGCTGTGATTATAGGTGATGGTATTCGAAGTTATGATGCTGGAGAAATCTGGTATTTATTTGATCAACGTTATGACATGAGATTAACTAAACTAGATACTAAATCACTAAATAGAAAAAATCTAGAGCGTTATAATACTATTATTTTGCCTAGTGGAACTGTGCCTGCTAATGCTACAAAAAAACTTAAAGAATGGGTACAAAAGGGAGGGACACTAATTGGATACAGAAGTGCATTGAATTGGTTAAAAAATAATGAATTCATAAAAATAGATTTCAAAAAAACAGAACGTACAGCAAAAAATATTGCATTTGAGCAACGCGGAAACTATCGTGGAGCACAGGTTATTGGAGGTGCAATTTTTGAAGCTAAAATAGATCGTTCTCACCCGATAAGTTTTGGATATAAAAACGAAAAAATTTCACTTTTCAGAAATAATACAATGTTCATGACAGCTGATAAACAAAGCTATAACAATCCAATTACCTATACTAAAAATCCTTTGTTGAGCGGTTACATTTCAAAATCAAATTTAGACAGTTTAGCGTTAACTGTTCCATTTAAAGTAAAAAGCTTAGGCAGTGGTAAAGTCGTTGTCTTTACAGATAACACAAATTTCAGAGCTTTTTGGTACGGAACTAATAAATTAATGATGAATGCTATTTTCTTTAGAGAAGAATTATAATTTAACTGAGAGCAAACTTAAAACCAATACATTAAACACATAGATCAATCCAAATTTTAACTGAAAAGTAACTGTTAAAATTAACATTACTAATACAATAAATAATGGTACTAAAGTAATTGCTATTGCAAACCTAAATGTTGATGTAAACTCAATTTCATTGATTTTAGGTTGCACCACTTTTTTCCAGATAAGATATGGGACAAATACATTGATTATTAATAAGAATTTAGATAAAACCTTTAATATATTATCTGACTTAGGTTTATTAGATTTGCATGTTTTAAAACCGCTCGCTATACATTTGTTTATATCATTAGGTTTGGTAAAATCAGCATCTAAGTCTTCAAGTTGCTTTAATGTTTTATCATAATTTTCACTTTCAATATGAATTGTTAACTCACAAAGCTTATTAAAAACAGTATTTTTCAACTTTACTACATTCTTATTTTTATCAGTTACTATAGAACTGTCAACTTTTATAGCATCTCCAAAATTTATCAAAGCCTTATCTCCATAGTTTGTGGCGTTTTCAAAATTTAGTCCAACTGGAATTAAACTTATTTGTGCATCAGGATAATTTTCTAAAGTTTCAAAAATAATACGTGTAAACCCCTTACTTAAAGGTCTAACAGTCCGTTTTAAATTATGGTTACCTTCCGGAAAAATGACAATAGTTTGCTTTTTATTCAACAATTTAGAGCATTTAGAAAACACAGAATTGTTCTTGAACAAATTGCCCCAACCATCTCTTATTCTATAAACTGGTAATAAGTGTAAACTTTCGAGAATTTTGCCAACTAATGCATTGTTAAAGACACTTGCTCTTGTTAAGAAATATGAAAACCCTCCATTTTTAGTTGCAATTAGAAGCGCATCTAATAAGGCATTTTGATGGTTAGCCAAAAACAAAACAGGTGTATTCTTCGGAATACGAGATGCATTACGTACTTCTATTTTTTTAAAATAAAAAAAGAGACCTATACGCAAATACGCTCTCACACTATATAAGCACAACTGATTCAAATCTCTACAATTTTTTGTGGTTTATAACTCCAATAAAAGGCTAAAGCTAATCCTGAAACGATATGCCAAATCCCCCAAAACGCAGCCATTATTGCCATTCCTCCTAATCCATTAAAAAAAGTAAAAATGAGTAATAATCCTAAACCAGAATTCTGAATCCCCGTTTCTATAGCTAGTGTTTTTTGATCTCTAAAAGATAATTTAAAGGCTTTGGCAGTAAAGAAACCTAGCAAAATAGCGAAAAAATTATGACTAATTCCTATAATTAATACATAATGGATATAGGTATTAAAAACATCGATATTTTTTGAAAATGCAATCAAAACAATCATTATAAAAACAATAATAGAAATAGGCTTTAATAGCTTAGAAAGTTTAATAGCTAAAGCTTCATTTTTATATCTCACTAACATTCCAAGCAGTAAAGGAATTCCTAAAATAAGCAATACTAACTTTACTAGTTCAAAAGGCTGAAGTTCTACATTTTTAAGAATTTGAGCTGTTGGTTCATATAAATTCCCATATAACTGAAAATTTAAAGGTGTAACAACCATAGCTAACAATGTTCCTAAGGCAGTTAAACTAACCGAAAGGGCTGTATTTCCTTGTGCTAAATGTGTTATAAAATTAGAAATATTCCCACCAGGACAAGCAGCTACCATCATCATACCTAGAGCTATACTTGGTTGTGGTTTTATGAATAAAATGACTAAAAATGTCAAAAAAGGTAAAAGTATAAACTGCGCTAAAACTCCCGCTATTACTAATTTAGGTTGTTTGAGTAAAGATTTAAAATCATTTGCCGAAATCCCGAGCGCAACACCAAACATCACTATAGCAAGTGCTATATTCAATACTAAAAGTCCGTTACTGTCAAAATTGATTTTTACATTATCTAGTTGCTCCATGTATTATGCGACAGTTAAACCATTTTTTACTTTATGTTCAGGATTTAAAAGTATAACATCCATACCATTTACAGCTCCTAAAACTAAACATTCACTCATAAATTTAGCAATTTGTTTTTTAGGAAAATTAACCACAGCAACAATTTGTTGATTGATTAGGTCTTCTTTATTATAACGTGTTGTGATTTGAGCTGAAGACTTTTTAATTCCTATGTCTCCAAAATCGATCGTTAATTGGTAAGCAGGTTGACGTGCTTCAGGAAAATCGTTAACATCTATGATTGTTCCAACTCTTAAATCTATCTTTGTAAAGTCTTCGAAAGTTATTATATTATCCATTGAATTCATAAGCTAAATATAGAATAATTATGTCACTTACACCTTCAAACATGCTGCCATTAGGTACTAAAGCTCCAAATTTCGAGCTTGTCAATACAGTTAATGACACACTTGTATCTTTAGAAAGCGCTAAAGGAAGCAGCGGAACCTTAATTTTATTTATTAGCAATCATTGTCCTTTTGTTAAACATGTGAATGCTCAATTATCTCAGCTAGCAAAAGATTATCATTCTAAGGGCGTAAATTGTATTGCTATTTCTAGTAATGATGTAGAAAGTTATCCTGAAGACTCTCCCCTTTTGATGAAACAAAACGCTATAGATCACGGTTTTATTTTTCCGTATTTATATGATAAAACTCAACGTATTGCAAAAGCTTATAATGCTGCATGCACACCAGATTTTTATGTTTTTGATGAAGCCTTAAAATTAATTTACAGAGGTCAATTAGATGATTCAAGGCCAGGGAATGGGATTCCAGTAACGGGTCAAGATATTAGAAATACACTTGATAATTTAATTCAACAGCTGCCAATAACAGAAATTCAAAAACCAAGTATTGGTTGTAATATCAAATGGAAATAAAATTCAAGAAAAAAGCGAATTAGAAATATATATTTCCTAATTCGCTATAACCAACCATCAAAATATTACTCTCTTCACTTATTTCATATGCTATTAATCAAAAGCTAGAAGAGTAAAAAACTTAAGTATCTTAAAATCTTAAAATGATTTATATTGTTTTTTTAATTCTTTAATATCTATACGTTTATCACCGGTTTCCATATAGCGTTTATACCCCATTAACGTTGTTCTCGCCCCTCTTCTCAATTTCCCTTTCATCATTCCGGTTAAAAACCCTGGTTTTAATCTAAAATTTGTAACCTGGTAAATCACTGTCTCACCTTGGGCATTTGTTTTAACACCAAATGTATTGTTCATTTTTTTAAGAGGAAAATTCTCCCATTCGTAAACATCATAAGTATAATAATTTCCTTCGCTATAGTCAATGATTTTTTCTTTAACCATTATCTTCTTATTCTTTGTTCTTGGTATATAGCAAATTCTTTCACAGTCCATTTGAGCTATATTTGGACTCCCATTAATAGCACTTGAACTCTCTAAGCCTGCATGAAAACTTCCAATATCACCATAGCTATTTAATACATCCCAAGCCTTTTGGGTTGTTACATTTACGACCATTTCATATTTAATAGTTTTCAATTTTATTTCCTTTCCTTCTTTTTGTGCATTCATTTGCAATGTTAAAAATGCAACTATAATTAGCAGTAAGCTTCTAAAATTTAATTTTGCCATGTTCATATTCTTATTTATTGGTTAACGATATAGATATTTAAAGATTTAAAAGCTTTATTCCTATAAGGCAATATTGCTTTGTAAGCCTTGCTATTAAAAAAGTTTTTTATGGCCTGATCACTAGGGAATTCAGCAATAAAAACTAATGCTGCTGAATGATTTCCATAAAGCTGCTCTTTCACTTTATATTTTGAGATGGGTTTCCCTCCTGCTTCAGCAAAAAGTTTTTTTGCTCTTTCCGAATAATAGGCCATGGCTTCTGACTCATTAGAATCAGGCAAACCAGTTACTACTAAAATTGACTTTGAGCTCTTTTCCTTTGCTTCTAAAGTTTCCTTTTTACTGTCTTGAGCTTGAAGAGACATTGAAAAAACGGCTACTAAAAGAATTAAAATGTGTTTCATTGTTATATATATTAATTGATTAAATTATTATTTAATTAAATTATTATTTAATTAAATTATTATTTAATTAAATTTAATGGTGACCGGTCGTCATATAAAGAATAAAAAAACTTAATTACTTAGTTGTTGAAAAACAAAAGTCTTAAAATCTTCCAATGGCTTTGTTGTTCCTGTAGATTTCATTCTTAGTAAAGCTCCATGCCAACTGTTAAGTAGAAAAGCACCTAATAAATCAACATCTAGATCTTTTCTAATTTCTTCTTTTTCTTGAGCTTCTTTTAAACATTCTGTAAATATTGCTTCATATTCGTTAAATTCCTCATCGAGGACTTCTCTAAAAGCTTCATTGACATCTCCAAGTTCTAAAGAAAAATTTCCCATAATACAACCTAACTTACATTTCGCAATATTATTTTGGTACTCAATAATACCTGAGTAAAATACATCTAAGCGTTTTAAAGGCGAACCTCCAGATGTTATTAATACATTTTTTAAATACTCAAGACCTGAAAGACTGTAGTCTTTCAAGACTTCTAATCCAAACTCTTCTTTATTAGAGAAATGATTATAAAAAGACCCTTTAGGAATATTTACGCTACTGGTAATTTCTTTAATTCCTGTAGCATAATAACCATTAACGAACATCAAGTCACGACCTGCTTTTATAATATCTTCTCTAAATATCTTTCGCTTCATATTTCAAATATATGACGACTGGTCATTATAAAAAACACTTTATGAAATCTTTAACACGTCTATTCTAACCTAGCTATTTAATTGAAGAGTAATAAACTTCATAGCACTCTGTTTTTTTTATAAGTTATCTAACTGATTATCTGTTCCGTCTTCACTTATAGTCCAGAAAAAGCCAATAAAGAAAAACTGATCTGCTGCAGGTTGCAAAGAACGTCTTGCAAAGTCGCCATTTACATCTGGTGTATTCGCATATTGGTAACCATTTATGTTTTTAAAAGCAAATACATTATTAACTGATAGATACAGAATTTTTTGCGGACTAATTAAATATGCCCAGTTTAAACTTACGCTATTATAACTCTTTGTTTTTTCAGCAAGAAACGCATTGGTATTTGGATTGGTATATGGTCGTCCGGAAGCAAAAGAATAGCTAAAACCAACCTGACTTTTCCAATCATCAATCCAATACTTTGCTACAGCCGAGAAATTATGTGTATTTGCAAAATTAGGTTGTGCTTGTTCTTGAAAATTTTTGTAATTACGTTCTGTATCAAGGTAAGAGTAACTCAACCAATAATCCACATTTTTAATACTTTTATTATCTCTCCAAAAAATATCTAGTCCTTGAGCATAACCTGTTCCAGAGTTATCAAATGTAGCATCAAAACTTTCAAATTCTGTATCATATTTCACTAAATTATCATAGTCTTTTCTATAGATTTCAGCTCTAAATAATCGTCCGTCATTTACATACTGATAATTCATTATATAATGCTTGGTATTTTGAGTTTCTACTTTAGAATTAAACTTTAAAATATTATTATTCGCATTCTGATAAAAGTCTCCATAAGCTAAAGATAGTTGTCCGTTTTTTGATGTTTTGTAGGCAATTGAAGCTCTAGGTGCAACTTTAAAATCGTTAGAAAGCTCATAATTATCTGCTCGTATTCCTAATTTCATAGCAAAGTTTTTACTAAAAATAATATCCGATTCTGCAAATACTGCTGTATTGTTACTATTAAATCCGTAAGTACTATTAATTTCTTCTGAAGCAAAAGTTTCATCAAAATTGGTTGTAAAATGCTCAACTCCAAAATTCAATTTAAACCTGCTATTAAAACGTTTTTTTAATTTTAGTTTAAAATGTGCAGAGTTTTCATCGTCTTCAATATCTGCTCCAAAAACGTTGATATCTGTTTTTGCTATAGTATAACTCAACCCAGAATGTAATGCCCAACCATTACCTAAAAGACCTTGATATGACGCATTTGTATAGAAATTTTTATTGTTTAATTTAAACCGTACACCTTCTGACTCATTGATATCCTCTTGTGTTAAATCGAAATTAGAGGCATCAAAAGCAGCATAAAGTTTTAACATTCCTGTACCAAACTTTCTTCGAAAAACGGTTTCCCCTTGTACACCTTCGTATGGCTTTTCCCAATCATTACGATCTTCAAATACTGCGATGTAAGGCGCCAAATTAATATAGGATGTATTAACACTTAAAGACGATTTATCCCATTTTTCGGTATGTCCTAAGCTCGCTCCTACACTCATGATACCAATATCTGTTTTTTCTTGATCTGGTTCATCAATTGTATTTAATAATAAAACACTTGATAAAGCATTACCATATTCGGCAGAATACCCTCCTGTAGAAAATGTAATCCCATCAAACAAAAATGGAGAGTAACGGCCACGAGTTGGTGTATTATTAGCTGTAGGTGTATATGGTGTAAATACGCGAATACCATCAATAAAAATTTGTGTTTCATTTGCATCGCCTCCTCTAACAAATAAGCGCCCATCCTCGGCAACAGTTGTAGTTCCTGGGAGTGTTTGTAAAGCACCAACAAAATCACCTAATGCACTTGCTGTTGTTACAACATCTAAAGGTTTTAAAACTGACACTTTACTATTATCACTAGCTTCAAATGTTCCGGCTGAAATTACTACAGCATCTAAAGCTTCCATATCATCTTGTAATTTGATTTGTAGATTTTTAAATGTTGACACATCACCTACTATAGCTTTGGTTTCATAGGATAAATAAGAAATGGTTAACACTTGTGATCCTGTTTCTTCGGTTGTAAAACTGAATACGCCTTTCTCATCGGTAGTATCACCATCGTAAGTCCCATCGAGATAAACATTGGCTCCTATAATTGGTTGACCCTTCGTGTCGGTTACTTTACCACTAATTGCTGTTTGAGAAAACATAATTGTGGACATTAGAACTACTAAAAGTGAAACTAAATTTTTCATTGGTTGATTTTTACTGTTTATTTTTTAATTGATAGGTCAAAGATGTTAAAGATCACCTCAACTATAAATTCTATTTTACTGAATTGTTAAAAATCACTACCGAATTGCATATTTTTGGAAGACACCAACATATTATGACTTATGTTAAGCAAATCTGAAACATCATTTAGTATTCTATTTAGTGGTATTGTTAGTGCCGAATTAATTTGTGGTTCAATAGATACGCTAGAACACTTACATTATATTTTTAAACCAGCAATTGTAGTTTCCCTTCTTATCTTTTTTTGGATGAAAAGTGCATCCCTTAAGTTTAATCTTAGATTAATAATAGTATTAGCGCTTTTATTTTCTCTTACTGGAGATCTATTACTCATGTTTGTTGATGTGGCTCCAAATTATTTTCTATTTGGATTGGTTTCGTTTTTACTTGCGCATATAATGTATTGTATAGCATTCTTGACACATAGAAACAAAACTCTTAAACCTTATGGTTTTATTGCTATTTTATTGATCTATGCTTCAGGTCTATTCTATCTTTTAAAAGGAGGTTTAAATGACATGTTAATCCCTGTAATTGTATATATGTTAGTAATTTTAAGCATGTCGACAACTGCTTTCTTAAGAAAAAATAACGTTGTAAAACGCAGTTATATTTTTGTTTTTTTAGGAGCGCTTATGTTTATGGTATCGGATAGCATTTTGGCTCTAAATAAATTTTACGCACCATTAGCCTATTCAAATATAAGTATCATGTTAACGTATGCCTTAGCACAATTTTTTATTATTATAGGGATTTTGAAGCTATCAAAAGATTCGCGTTAAGGATGGAAACGACATCCTTTTGCGTGCAAAAGATATAGTGTACAGCCTGGCCTGAACAAGGTGAAAGGAAACGCCCAAATATTACTTTTTAAACGGTCTTATAATTAGCCTAGCTGCTTTATCAAAATTGATATAATTGTAAGTCCAATTAAATAAAATAATAACGCGATTTCTAAAACCTACTAAGGACATCAAGTGAATAAACATCCATATAAACCAAGCAAAAAAGCCTCCGAATTTAAAATATTTTAAGTCTACTACAGCTTTATTACGACCAATGGTAGCCATAGAACCTTTGTCGTTATAAACAAATGGTTTTAATGGTTTATTATTAATTAACTTTAAAAGGTTTTTACCTAAAAGCTTTCCTTGTTGAATAGCAGGTTGCGCTACTTGGGGGTGCCCATTTGGATAGTTTTCAGTTTCCATAGATGCAATATCACCAAGTGCAAAAATATTTTGATAGCCTTCTATTTGGTTAAACCGATTAACTTTATATCTGTTGGTACGCTCTTGCATAACTGATGCATTCAACCCTTCTATTGGAGCGCCTGTAACTCCTGCGGCCCAAATTAAAGTTTCTGTTTGCAACACTAAATCAGAATTAGTTGTTACGACTTTACCATCATAGTCTTTTACAAAAGTTTTAGAATGTACATTAACACCTAATATTTTGAGAAACTGCTCGGCTTTTTTTGAAGCATGTTCACTCATTGGAGGCAACACTCTATCTGCGCCTTCTAACAAATGAATTTGCATATCATCGCTATTTAAATCGCGATAATCTCTAGGAAGTATATGGTTTTTAAGTTCGGCAATGGCGCCTGCTAGCTCAACACCAGTTGGACCTCCTCCAACAATGACAAAATTTAGAAATGCTTTTCTAGCGGTATCAGAATTAGCAATAGCTGCTTTTTCTAAATTTTGCAAGATCAAGCTTCTAATATTTAAAGCTTGAGGCACACTTTTCATAGGCATACTATTGGCTTGAATTGAAGCGCTACCAAAATAATTGGTTTTAGTCCCTGTTGCGATGATTAAATAATCATACGTTAGTGTCCCTATATTTGTTATAATTTCATTGCTTTGAGAATTGATTAATTCTACCTCAGCAAGTCTAAAAAATGAATTTTTATGTTTTTTTATTATTTTCCTTAAAGGGTAAGCAATAGAATCTGGTTCTAAACCAGAACTCGATACTTGATATAACAACGGTTGAAATGTATGGTAGTTATGCTTATCTAGCAAAACGACTTGTAGGTCTTTGTTAGCAAGTATCTTAGCTAAATTAATACCAGCAAAACCACCACCAATTATAACTACTCTAGGAAAAACAGATTCAGGAATATTCATAAGAAAAAATCTCTTAAAATAACATTTACAAAGATACGATTTAACGCTGTTAAAAGTTTATTTTTGAATTAATGTTTATCACTTTGTAACATTTTAAATCTTATAACTACATATAAGTAACTAACTAATAAAAAAATTGGATAAAGAACTTGAACATAGTTTTGTAGAATTGCTTGAGAAGCATCAAAACATTGTGCACAAAGTATGTAGATTATATACTAATAATAAAGATGCGCACAATGATTTGTTTCAAGAGATTACCATACAATTATGGAAAGCATACCCAAAATTTAGAGGTGATGCCAAGTTTAGTACATGGATGTATCGTGTAGGATTAAATACCGCTATTACACTTTATAGAAAATCTAAACGCAGTATCAAAACCCAAGAATTTGAAACCGTTTCTTTTAAAATTAAATCTGAAGATTATGACGATACCGAAGAACAACAACTCAAATTATTATATAAAGCTGTACATCAGTTAAACGATATTGAAAAAGCATTAGTCTTTTTATATTTAGAAGACAAAAACTACAGTGAAATTAGTGAAACCCTTGGTATAAGTGAAGTTAATGCCAGAGTAAAAATGAATAGGGTTAAGAAAAAAATAAAAACAATATTAAATCCGTAATAATATGGATGAATTAGAATTATTAAAAAAGGATTGGCAATCCAATACAGCGCAAGATGAGCCAAGATTATCTAGCAAGGACATTTATCCAATGCTATTAAAAAAATCATCTTCTATAGTCAAAACCTTATTTTATATAAGTGTTGCAGAACTTTTATTTTGGGTAATTATAAATAGTATTCCCTATTTTTCTTCGGAACAATATCGATTAGATTTAGAAGCTATGTATGGTAATGATTCTATACTATTAGGTGTAACGATTTTCTCCTATGCTGTTGTACTAGCCTTTGTTTATCTGCTCTACAAATCTTATAAATCCATCTCTGTAACGGACAACGCTAAACGATTGATGGAGAGCATTTTAAAAACACGCAAAATCATTAAATATTATGTGATATACAATCTTGTTATGGCTTTTTTATCAATGGCTTTTGGATTGTATTATATGATTTATGAAAATCCTGAAATATCACAGCAATTTGCTAAATTTTCAAATAAGCAAATGTTTTTCGCCATGGCACTAATGCTATTAGCAACGGCTGCATTTGTATTAGTATTTTGGATTTTTTATCGTATCATCTACGGTATATTACTTCGCAGGCTCAATAGAAACTACAAAGAACTTAAAAAATTGGAAGTTTAATTATGGAATCTATAACATGTTATATTGAAAATCAAGCGAATAACATATAATGTAAATTGGTAAGGCATTAAGTCTATTGTTCTCAACGGAAATGTGATATCAAAAAACATTCTCTAAGAAAACATATCAACCATTTTTGACTTATCAAAGAAACTTCAAAATAACGTTTGTTGAATACAAAAGCATTACGCTCAAATAACAAGACATAAGACAAAGACAGAAAATTAACGCCTAGTTACCACTCTCGTTTTTTGTTTAAGGCTTCATTAGCTTCCAACTCTTTTTGTGGAATAACCTTTAAAAATGAAGGATGTTGCTCAATAGCATATTCAATTTTTTCAACAATATCAGCAATAGATTCGTTTTCATAATCGATTTCTAAAGGTGCTTTCACTTCAAAAGATTGATATACATTTTTCTTTTTAATACGCAATCCTTTTTTATCAAATGATCGTCTAAACCCATCAATAACAATAGGAACAACAATAGGTTGGTATTTTTTAATAATATGAGCTGTTCCTTTACGAATAGGTTTAAAAGGCGTTGTTGTGCCTTGTGGAAATGTTACCACCCAACCATCATCTAATGCTTTTCCTATACTAGAAATATCACTCATTTTCACTTGGCGATTTACATTTTTACCTTCGGCTCTCCAGGTACGTTCAATACTTACTGAGCCTACATAAGCTAATACTTTAGGTAACAATCCAGATTTCATTGTTTCCTTTGCCGCAACATAATACATATTAAGTTTTGGGTTCCAGAGGTAACCTACATTTTTTATATTATCTAATCGCCCACTAAGACTTGCGTTAAACACATGAAACATAGCTATTACATCGGCAAAATACGTTTGGTGATTGGAAATAAAAAGAACGTTAGTATCTGGTAGATTTTTTATAATCTCAGAACCTTCTATTTGAAGGTCATTAAAACCTCTAAATCGTCGATGGGTTAATGCACCTAAAATTCTAATCAACCATTTTTTAACAAAAAGTATATGCCCAAAAGGGTTTCTTTTAAATAATCCCATTCATTTTAGTTATTAGCGGAAAAACAAAATTACAAAAATCTAATGCTTAGATCACCATTTTTAACAAGTCTTTTAATTCGCTTAGCATCATAGCAGTTGCTCCCCAAACCACATGACCATTAAGTTCAAAAGCAGGAACTTCTAATTCTAAATCATAAGATGTCATCACAGAGACATCAGCAGTATTGGTATCATCCATAAAATCAGTAAGCTTCACCTCTATTAGATCTTCTACCTCATCCTCTTGTTTAATAAAACATGGTGTCTTGTGTGTAATTCCTAAAAAGGGAGCAACAGTAAAATTACTTGGTGGAATATATAATTGTGTCATTTGTTTTAAGACCTCAACACTCTGTATTGGCACGCCTATTTCTTCTTCTGTTTCTCTTAATGCTGTATATTCAAGATGCGGATCGTTAGCTTCATATTTTCCACCTGGAAAACCGACTTGTGCAGAATGCACGCCTTTATATGCCTTTCTTAGAATTAACACCAAATGTGTTTCAGATTTTAAATCAGGGTAAAACAAAGCCATAACACCTGCCCTTTTAGCAGATTTCATTTTTTCTCTATTCGCTTCAATAAGGTCCATTCGGAATGGCGGAGACATTTTAAATTGAGAGTCTTCTCCTGGAAGATTTAGATTCTTTATTTTTGACACCGATTTTATAAACGTTTCAAAATTCATTCACTTATGAGATTTTTTATGCTTTTCACATGTTGCTTTTTTCTTGTCAATTGTAAAAATAAACCATCTCAACAAAAAACGACTACACAAACAGTAGATTCTACTAAAGTCAAAACCGATACTATTTCCCAATCATTTCTACTTACAAAAGATAATGCTATGGAGTTCTTTCTTCAATATGATAAGGAACACAAAGAGAATAAAGTTCGTATTGTTACTGATTATGGGAATATTGACATTTTGCTATTTAACGAAACTAAATTTCATCGTTCTAACTTTATCTACTTAGCAAAAAAAGGCTATTTTAATGATACTCAGTTTTATCGTGTTATTGAAAACTATATCGTTCAAGGTGGAAGTACAGATGATAGAGCGGTAATGCGTAAACGACGCTTTATTGGTAAATATTTATTACCAACAGATACCAAACGTGGTTTTAAACATGATAGAGGGGTGATATCTATGCCAAGTAGCGATATTGACAATCCGTATAAATTGGCTTCGCCTTATGAGTTTTTTATCACGCTAAGAGATGTGTATCAGTTGGATGGTGATTATACCATCTTCGGAAAAGTGATTAGCGGATTAGATGTTGCTGATAAAATTGCGAAGGTAGCTACTGATGATGGAGATTGGCCATTACAGAATGTGTATATAAGGCGTGTTGAAATTTTAAACTAATCAATCTTTAATCTTATATAAACTAGGTAAACTAATCTTAAACTTCACGACAAGTAATCGCACAACGATAACCACTAATCCAGCAATTACAAATATAAAATTGGTGTCTGCTACGAATTCTCGAAGTAAAAAATAGGTAAATCCACCTAAAATACAAGCGGTTGCATAAATTTCTTTTCTAAAAATCACAGGAATTTCATTACATAAAAGGTCTCTAAGCACACCACCAAAACAGGCTGTCATGGTTCCTAACGCGATACAAATAATAGGATGTAGACCAGCTACAATTCCTGTTTCAATACCAACAACAGTATACAAACCAATACCTATAGTATCAAACAAAAATAGGGATTTACGAAGGTATTGAATTTTATTCCGAAGTAATACAGCACCTACAGCTGAAGCAATAATAACATAAACATAGGTCATGTTAGTCATCCATGAAACAGGTTCAACACCAACCATAACATCTCGTAATGTTCCGCCTCCAACCGCAGTAACAAATGCAATGATAAGCACACCAAAGGCATCCATGCGTTTGTCTAATGCTACTAAAACGCCTGAAATAGCAAAAGCTATAGTTCCTAAAATATCAATGACTTGAAAAAACATATAATCGTGTTTCTATTTTATAAGCAAAAGCACTTTGCAGATTGGTGTTAATCTTATTTTTAATACGCTATTGAGGAGACTCCGAAATAAATTCGAGATAAGTGATTCGCTAAATTCCATCAACACTATATCTAAAAAAAGGGTCATTACTTACATGCCTTGCGTATAGTAGTTGTAGTCTTTTAAAATCTTATCAATAAACTCCATATCACTTTCATTGTAATCTTTAATCTCTACAACTTGAATAATTTTTTTACGTAACTTAACAAGTGTCTCATAATCTCTAGACGCTCTTGCTCTTACATAAGTATCTTTAATAATTCGTGCATCGTTATCAGATAATTTAATCACATTTGGATATTTTGGGATATAACTATCATCTAGTTCTTCTAAAATGGTATGACTTATAGTAACGTTATTTTTTAATGTAATCACAGATGTTCCAGCAGTCATATCCCCTAATCTCTGACTTTTTTTACTAGTCACAATAGCAATTAGAGCCACAATACCAGACATCATATTTAAGTCTACAATCCTAAAAAACCAACGCATAAGATACTCTGCTATACCAGCCTGATAGCCATCAATCTTTACCACTTTAATTTTCATGATACGTTTGCCAATAGTTTGACCATCTAGGAGAGATTCAAACACAAGTGAATAGCACATTACTGGTAATAAAAAACTCATATAAATAGCCCTTTGAGACCAGCCATCCATATCATCAATAGCTTTGTCCCATTCAAATAAATTAAACACAATTTGAAATGCCACAACGATATAAGCAATTTTTATAATCAAATCGATTATGTATGCTAATATGCGTTCACCTACACTTGCTGCGATGAAATTTATATTAACGTTTTGTGTCGTATTTATTTGTAACTCTACCATTAATTGCTTTAATTTGAATGCCTATGAGAGAAGTTGCTTTTATTAAACAAAATAAAGAAAAATGGCTCAATTTTGAAAAGTCCATTTTTGGAAAAAATCTTAAAAATCCAGATGAACTTGCATCACTTTATATTCAGTTAGTAAATGATCTCTCTTATGCTCAAACATACTATCCCAAAAGTAAAACAATTCTTTATTTAAACAACTTAGCAGCCAAAGCTTTTCAAAAAATTTATAAAACCAAACGTGAAGACACCAACCGTTTTATACATTTCTGGAAGATTGAAGTTCCTCTTATTGTTTATGAACACAGACGTTATGTACTCTATGCGTTTGCTATATTTTTAAGTTTTGTTGCCATTGGAGCTTTATCTGCTGCATATGATGATTCATTCGTTAGACTCATTTTAAGTGATGGTTATGTTAATGAAACACTAGAAAATATTGAAGCTGGAGATCCCGTTGCTGTATACAAAAGCGGTAGCAATTGGGGCAGTTTTATAGGCATTACTCTCAATAACCTTATGGTAGGTATAAACTCATTCGTTCTTGGCATTTTTGGAGGTTTAGGTACTGCTTATTATATGTTACATAACGGAATTATGGTTGGTGCATTTCAGTTTTTTTTCTACAAAGAAGGTGTCCTTTGGGAAAGCGTTAGAGGAATTTGGATTCATGGTTCTATGGAAATATTTGCCATTGTTATCGAAGGTGCTGCTGGTTTAATACTTGGAGCAAGTATCTTATTTCCTAAAACGTATTCGAGAATGATTTCATTTAAAATGGGATTTAAAAATGGTGTCAAAATATTAATTAGCACCTTCCCATTTACAATTGCCGCAGGATTTTTAGAGGGTTATGTTACACGATATTCTAATACAATGCCTAATTGGTTATCGGTTGGAATTATACTGTTTACACTAAGTCTTATTTCGTTTTATTACTTAGTTTATCCTTTTATATTGAACTCTAAAATGAAAAAAATCTATGCAGCTATATAAATCAAGAGGGTTTGGTGAATATTTTCAAGATACATTTGCATTTTTAAAGCAAAATGGGAAACATCTATTTAAACATTTCTTTATCATTAATGGTATTTTCCTATTGATTTTAATGGTTATGACTTACTTCTTTAGTAAATTTTATACCGATATCGTATTTAGTAGTTTTGGAATAAACTCTACGAGTGTTGTTGAAGATTATTTAAATGAAAATGCAGTCCTATTTATTTCTTTATTTTTTATATTCTTAATTGTTGCTTTAATCTCAGCAACGATTTCCTATGCATTTATTCCTATTTATTTAAAATTATATATTAAACATAACGGAAAACATTTTACTACAACAGATATCATTACTATTTATAAAGCTAACGTTGGCAAGATTTTAATCTTTTTAGTTTGCGGACTACTAATTGGTATTCCTATTATACTTTTTGTTGGCTTATTAGCATTTATATTAACAATTACAATTATAGGCATACTAGCTTTGCCTTTATTAATAGGAGGTGTAAGTCTCTATTATCAAGGAACTTTAATGGAATACCTGGAAAATAAAAAAGGTATTTGGGAGAGTTTTGGTTATTCATGGAAACTCATGAGTTCCAAATTTTGGGCAGCTGTCGCTTGTGTTGGGCTTTTTTATTTAATGAGTTACTTAGCGCAAAACACAATAACAATTATCGTTTATGTATTAGAAATGATTAATATTTTTACAGATATAGAACCTGGTATTACTCCAGATCCTCAAGAACTTGGAAAATCCATGACAATAATGATGTTGATTATCTTTCTATTGACATTTCTTTTGAGCAGTATTTTAAATCTTATTCTACAACTTAATCAAGGTATTGTGTTTTATAGTCTTAAAGAAGACAATGAAAATATAAATACCAAAAGTGATATTGACTTAATAGGATCAGGTGAGTAGATATTTACACATACATATTATCCTTTTTTTCTTCGGAATAATACACGCTAATGCATTAAGCACAAACGTTAGCATTCCTGTTCAGACACTACAAGATTCGGTTTATATAGATACAGAACCTATTGATAAGCGCAACTTTGAAAGTCTAAAAGACAAATATGATGGTAATGAGTTTATCTATGAACGGACTGTAAAAAATTCAGGATGGTGGTCTCGCTTTAAGCAATGGCTTTCAGACTTTTTTAAAAACTTATTTGATATTAATTCTGATGCGAAAGCTGCCGATATTACAGATATTATACTAAAAATATTCTATGTTATTATATTTCTGCTTGTCGTCTTTTTTATTGTTAAAGCTATTATTAATAAAGAAGGAAATTGGGTGTTTGGTAAATCGTCAGATAAGAGCATTATTCCTGTAACAGATATTGAAAATAATATTCACGATGCCGATTTTAAATCGCTTATCAAAAATGCTGAAAGTGAAGACAATCATAGACTAGCCATTAGATATTATTATTTGTGGTTATTAAAAACACTCTCAGAAGCCGAAATCATTGACTATGATGTAGAAAAAACCAATAGTGATTACTACATTGAAATTGCAGATGAAAACACTAAAAAAGAATATTCATACACCTCTTATCTCTACAATTATATTTGGTATGGCGAATTTGATATTGACACAAGTAAATACAACAAAGCCAAAGACGCTTTTACTCAATTTTTAAATTCTCTTAAAAAATGAGTAAACCACTAAAAATATACATTGGGATTTTAGCACTGCTTATTATAGGCATAATTGCTATCGATTTCTCGACACCGCTTCCTGTAAATTGGCAAAAAACCTATAATGAAACCCACAAAATTCCATATGGCACATTTATATTTTACGAAGAACTAGACGTATTGTTTCCTGAAAGTCAAGTTGAAAACATAAACATAACTCCTTACGAGTACTTTGATGATTATTATAGCTGGGAAGATAGCACATATCTTACTACAGGCACGTATATCATAATTGATGATTATCCAAATATAGATAATACATCTGCCCAAGAATTATTAGATTTCGCATCTCATGGAAATGACATTTTTATATCTAGTAATTATTTCCCAGACAGATTATTAGATTCACTAGGATTTGATACGCAAAACGATTATAATTTTAAAGGTAAAGCTGAACTTTCATTTACTAATCCTGCTTTTAAAAACGATTCTATCACTATAGAAAAAGGATTGAGTAATATTTATTTTTCAACTATTGACACCTTATACACGACAGTATTAGGACACCAAAAATTTGCAGATTCAACGTATACCAACTTTATAAAAGCAGGCTGGGGAGATGGCAATTTCTATATTCATTTACAACCTACAGTATTTACTAATTATAACTTACTTAAAAAATCTAATAAAAAATACGCCTCTAGCGTGATGTCATATTTAGGTGATGATACCATCTATTTTGATTCTAGAAATAAAATAGGAAAAACGCTTGGTCAATCTCCACTTCGTTTTATACTAAGTCAACCAGCTTTACGTTGGGCTTGGTTTTTTGCTCTTATTACTACCATATGTTTTATGATTTTTAATGCGAAGCGTAAACAGCGTATTGTTAATGTTATTGAACCGCTTAGAAATACAACTGTAGATTTCACAAAAACGATTGGTAATTTGTATTATGAAACAAAAGACCATGATAATTTAATAGAGAAAAAAATCACTTACTTCTTAGAATATATACGTCGCGTCTATTATCTAGACACACAATTACTAGATGATAAATTTGCAAAGAATTTAACTTTAAAATCTGGAAAAGATGCAGGTGATGTTAAAAAATTAATTAATCAAATTGTATATTTAAAAGCAAAAACAACGTGTAACGAAGGTGATTTATTGCGATTAAATAAAGCTATTGAAGATTTTTATACCACATAAATTATGGAACATTTAGACGACAACAAAAACGAAGATTTAACATCAAAAATCGAGCAATTTGATGAGTCATTATTAGGAGATCCTAATGCTTTACAAGCTACTGAAAATGCTAAAAATCTTGATGCTAACGACAGTGACATCAGCTTTAAAAATCGTATTGATTTAACTGAACTTCAAGAAGGCATTGCACTCATAAAAAATGAAATAGGCAAAGTCATCGTTGGTCAAAAAGGAATGATAGATATGCTCATTGCTTCTGTTTTAGCAAATGGTCATTCTCTTATTGAAGGTGTTCCAGGAGTAGCAAAAACAATTTCAGCAAAACTATTAGCGAAGTCCCTAGATATTGGATTTAGTAGAATTCAATTTACCCCAGATTTAATGCCTAGTGATATTTTAGGAACATCGATTTTCAATATGAAAAACTCAGAATTTGAATTTAAACAAGGTCCTATTTTTTCTAATATGATTCTTATAGATGAAATTAATAGAGCTCCAGCGAAAACCCAAGCAGCTTTATTTGAAGTTATGGAAGAACGACAAATCACTATCGACGGGAATAAATTCAAAATGGAATTACCATTTATTGTTTTAGCGACACAAAACCCTATAGAACAAGAAGGAACCTATCGTTTACCAGAAGCTCAATTAGATCGTTTCTTGTTCAAAATTGATATTGACTATCCTAATTTGAGTGAAGAAATAGAAATCCTGAATAGAGAGCAAAATTTACAAGGAGCAACTAAAATGGAGCAGATAAAAGCACATTTGAGTAAAGCACAAATAAATAAGTTTCAAGGTTTGATAGAGCAAATTATTATTGAATCTCACCTTATCAAATACATTGCAGATATAATTGTAAGTACGCGAAGTAATCCTTTTTTATATTTAGGAGCTTCGCCAAGAGCTTCGATTGCCATCTTAAAAGCAAGTAAAGCATTTGCCGCTATGAGCGGAAGAGATTTTGTAACTCCTGAAGATATTAAACGTGCAGCAATACCAGTGTTACAGCATCGTGTCATCGTAACACCAGAACGAGAAATGGAAGGTGTAACAACAAAACAAATTATTAAACAAATTATTGAAGCCGTAGAAATACCTAGATAATTTATATGGAATTAACGCAACATTGTAAACTTTGTGATCATAAAATTATCGATTTTAAGACAGGTACTCTTTGCGGTTTGACTAGTAAAAAACCTGACTTTCAAAACAAATGTGGTGTCATACAATTAGACACTGAATATAAATCAGAAATTGAAAACGTAAATATAGAACATGAAGCAGTGCTCAAAACTAAAACAGATACCTTTGGACATTTAGTTCTGTATTCAATTATAGCTTTAGCTTTATTTTTAGGAGGTTTTCTTGTTGGAAAATATATATTTGAAAAAGGTGTTATATCTACCGTCCCCTTAATAATAATGGGATTAGGATTTGGCCCTTTGGCAATAGCTTTTGGACCTTTAAACCTCTATAACACAAACTTAAAGATTGCTAAGAAAAAGAAAACAATCTTAGATACGCTATCTCAAATGTATGGCTTTGATTATGATATCGATATTACACATTTAAAAGATAGTTTGGGAAATAAATCATACGATACCAATTTAAAAATCAGAAAAACCAGTAATACATTTTAACAACACAGCATCAATTTGAAACGCATTAAACCTTTTTATTTACAAAACAGATTTTTCTATGCATGCATATCCATAATGGTATTGTTCGTATTGAGTTTTATCTTTCCTAGAGGTTTTGCTGTTGTCAAACTAATACTCTTACTTCTAATAACCCTAACGGTCTTAGATACCATTATTTTATTTGCTGCTAAAAATGGTGTAAAAGGCACTAGAATAGTCCCTGAGAAGTTTTCTAATGGTGATGAAAATCCTGTAAATCTTGTCATCAACAACTACTATACATTCAATGTTAATGTCAATATTATTGATGAAATTCCTGAGCAGTTTCAAGTCCGTAATTTTAGTATTCAAAGAAAATTGCAAGCTTCTAGCACTTCAGAAATTCAATACAAATTACGACCTGTTGAACGAGGTGAATATCACTTTGGAAAATTAAATATTTATGTCACTTCGGTTTTTGGATTAATTGCGCGTCGATTTACATCAGATGATAATGCTATGGTACCAACCTACCCTAGTTTTATGCAATTACGTAAATATGACTTGATGGCTATTAGTAATAATTTACATCAATACGGCATTAAAAAAATTAGAAAAATTGGTCATACCATGGAGTTTGAACAAATCAAAGACTATGTGTTAGGTGATGATTTACGAACCATTAACTGGAAAGCGACTGCAAAACGGAATCAATTAATGGTGAATCAATTTCAGGATGAAAAATCTCAACCTGTATATTCTATCATTGATAAAGGACGGATGATGAAAATGCCTTTTGATAGTTTAACACTTTTAGATTACGCTATTAATGCAGCTTTAGTTATTTCTAATGTCGCATTAAAAAAGCAAGATAAAGCCGGAATTTTAGCTTTCTCTAAAAAAGTAGAAAATATCGTTGTAGCTCAGAAACGGACCTCTCAAATGAATCTTATTTTAGAAAATCTATATAATATTAGTACCGATTTTTATGAAAGTGATTATAGCAGACTTTACGCAGATTGTAAACGAAACATAACACATAGAAGTTTAATGCTTTTGTATACCAATTTTGAAACACTTGAGAGTTTACACAGACAATTACCGTATTTAAAAGGCATTGCTAAAAACCATTTATTAGTTGTCATTTTCTTTAAAAATACGGAACTCAACACGATTATTACTAAAAAAGCAGAAACCGTTCAACAAGCTTATGATAAAGTTATTGCAGAGAAGTTTGCTTTTGAAAAACGACTAATTGTTAATGAACTTCAAAAATATGGCATCCAATCCATATTAACCTCGCCTCAAGATTTAACAATAGATACCATAAATAAATATCTGGAGATTAAAGCTCGTGGATTATTGTAGTTAATAGTTAAAAATCTTATTTTGAATATAGAAGATTACAGGACATATTGCTTATCTAAAAAAGGGGTTACCGAATCTTTACCTTTTCCAAAACTTGAAGATGTATTAGTTTTTAAAGTCGCTGGAAAAATGTTTACTGCTACAAATATTACTACCTTTTCTAGTTTTAGTATAAAATGTAAGCCTGAAACTATTGAAGAATTAAGAGCAGAGTATCCTGCAATGCAAGAACCGTCTTATTTCAGTAAAAAACATTGGAGTAATGTAATAATGGACAATACAATTTCAGACCAACATCTTTATGAATGGCTGGATATTTCATATAGTTTGGTGGTTGCGAAACTTACTAAAAAAGAAAAATTAAATCTCGAAAATCAATAAAACGCTTTATACTTTTAGCACACTCGTAAAGGAGCTACTACTCTCTATTCTTGCTATTTAAAATCTAAAACACCTCCTTTTCTACAACTCGTCCATAAAAAATGACGATTCGGTTAGTCTCTTTATATAAACTTTCCATTTTGTTTGATATTTGACTCATCAATAACAATCAAACCATTAAAATATAATAATTATGAAAACTTTATTTTTATCAATCGCATTAATTTTTATTTCAATTTTGGGATTCGCTCAAGGCAAAAAAGGAAGCACAATTACAGTTACTGTAGAAAACATATTAAGTGCCGATGGAAAAGTAATATTGGCATTACATTCTTCAGATACATTTATGAAAGGTCCTGGTGTACAGAATCAAGAAGCTAAAATTATTGATGGGAAAGCTACATTTACCTTTGAAAACGTTACTGCTGGCAACTATGCCCTTATGGCACTACACGATAAAAATGAAAATGGTAGAATGGATTACGAAAGTAGCGGAATGCCTAAAGAATCTTATGGTACATCAAACAACGTAAGAGCTTTTGGTCCTCCAGTTTATGAAGATGCTAAATTTGAAGTCGGTAGTGAAGATTTAAAATTATCCATTCGATTTTAAATAAAAAACACATCAATCAATCAATCAATCAATCAATCAATCAATCAAAAAAGAGCCTTTTAGACAAAGGTTCTTTTTTTTTACCAATATAATCTAAACATTAAATTTGGTGTAAAACCAATAGAAAATTTATCTACTAATTCTATCTCACTATTTAAATCATTATTACCAAAATACTCACGACTTATAAAGTTATTCTTATTGTAAACATTTCTAATTGAAAAACCAACCTTAGCACGCAATCTACTATCTCTTGAAAATTTAAACTTGTATGTTGAAGAAAAATCTAATCGATGGTAATCTGGTAGACGTTTTGTATTTATTCCGTCATTAAATTCTAACCCATTAGAACTAGTTGTTGATGCTGTATAAGGTTTTCCGTTTTGCCACCTCCAGCCTAAAGCCAATTGAAAATTAGCCAACTTATAAACCAATGATGCTGTTACCGAATGGATTACATTGGATCTCGATGTAAAAAATGATTCATTATTAAGGTTCTGATATTTACTTTCAGAATTATTAAACGAATAACTCACCCAAGAATTAAAACCATTAAATCGTTTTCTCAAAAACACATCAACGCCATAAATTCGTTGTTCTCCAATATTAAACTGACTATTATTTGGATTTAAAAACCCAAAAGATAATGCTGTGATATTGTCTAAAGTTTTATAATAATTATCGACATCTAAGGTCCAGCCATTATTGGTATAAATAAAACCTACAGACACCTGCTTACTATTAATAATTGGAAATTCATTGCCATTAGCCAAACGCCAAAGTCGATTTTCTAAAGATAAATCACTAATGATTGTTTCATCGATTTCACTAATGATTTGATTTTTAATTTCTCCAGAAACTTGAAGCTTGACATTTTTAAAAAGCTGTTTATACAACAAAAGTCTAGGCTCAACCCTAAAAGCTTTTAATTCTTCAAAATAGCTTGCTCTAAACCCTAAAGAAAGATCAAATAATTTTGGGTTTTTATACTTATAATTACCATATAAACTATGCGTTTGAACAACCGTTTTATCTTCATCTAAAATGAATTCTAAATTAGTAGTATTTAAAAATGCGAAGCCAACATCTTTCAATACATACTGATAGCCAAGAGTTATACTATTATCATCATTTATTCTCTTACTAAATTCAGTAGAAATTCCAGAATCGAAAATAACATTCCGTTTATCAAAATCTGAAGTCATTACTCCATCATCCGATGTAATAAAATTATAATTCAGTTTATATTCTGAAAAATATGCCGATGTATGTTGCTTTAAATTAGCATTCCATATTTTATCCCAACCTAAACCATAACCGGTGTTTTTAATCGACATTCGATCATTAAACGTTGCTGTTGCATCACTAACAGTATAATCTAAATTATTATCAATAGAAATCACACTTGCATAAAAACTATTAGAGGCATTAGGCTTATAATTCAATTTGATATTATAGTCTAAAAAACTAAAATCATTATTTGGATTATCCCCATTTTCAATTTTGGTACTTTCAAATACTTTATCTGCCAATCTATTAAAAGTATACGATTGATATGTATTTGTATAACTAGACCTAATAGAAGCTTGAATCCCTAATGTATTGTTTATAATTGGGGTTTCTATAAATGCATCTCCATTAATCCCATTAAGGCCTAATTGTGCTTTAAACCTATTTTCAATAGCGGTATTAGTTGTCATTGAAATGACACTAGAAGCGCGTTCTCCATATCTAGGATGTGATCCTTTATTTATAAATGTAACGCCTTTAGTTGCATTAGGATTAAAGGGCGAAATCATTCCAAAGAGATGTCCTTTATGATACATATTTATACCATCCCAAATTAATCTGTTTTGGTCCACCTTTCCGCCTCTAACTAAATAGCCAGAAGCTGTTTCGTTTGGACTCACAACTCCTGGTAATAATTGAACGCTTTCTAAAACATCTGACTCAGTAAGTCCAGGCAAAATCCCTAAACTTTTCGGACTTATTTGATAAGAAGCATCTTTTCGTTTAGATATGCCTTTGGTTAAATATCCATTAATAATAATTTTATCTAATGCTTCAATGACCACATTAGTTTTCGTTTTATTAACAATAATATATCTATTAGCAACAATTTCAAAACTAAGACCCGTTTGTGTTTCTAAGATCCTGAGCAACTGAGTTAAGGATCGTTTTTCTTTTTTTAGATCAATTCTTTTTTGTTTTAAAACATCATTATTATAAGAAAACCGAACATCATAAATAGCTTCGATAAGCTCAAAAGCGTCTTCAATAGTTTCGTTATCAAAATAGATATAAAATTTAGCCTCTTCTTGCGAAAAGGCTAAAAAAGGTAGAATTAATAAAATGCTGATAATCAATTTTTTCACTTTATGCTCAAATAGATGTTTCCTTTTTCTTTTTCAATGTATCGTATTTGCAAAGACTTAAATACAGTTTTTAACGCTGTATCTAGGTCATTGTGAGTAAAACTACCTGTATAGATTATAGTATTATCAATGGATTTTGAATGTATTGTAATGTCATATTGTGTTTCTAAAGCAGCTACTACATACTTTAAAGGTACGCTTTTAAAGGTACGTTCTCCAGAAATCCATGAAGGATTAGAAGTTTTAATTTTCCATTGTTCAATAGCATTACCATTAATTCGTCTTACTGAATTTGCTGGCAATAAAACATAATTTTCATTTTTGGTTTGAACCTTTACTTTTCCTTCAAAACATGCGACTTCAAAAAAATCACTCACCGAGTTTACATTAAATTGAGTTCCTAAAACCTTAACATCCCCGTTTGTAGTAACTACAGTAAAAGTACTTCCTTTTTCAACTTTAAAATAAGCCTCACCACTAAGGTTTAAGGTTCTATTGGTTTCCCAATTATCTTCATTATAAGTTAAGGTAGATTTGGAGTTTAATACCACTTCAGAACCATCTAATAAAGCAATCGTTTTTTGCTCGCCATAATTTGTTGTAACGGTCACCATATTATCATCAAGAAAGGTAAATAATCCAAAAAGCAATACAATAGAGGCAGCAATACCTATATACCATGTATTAGAATTAAGTTTACGAACCTTAGGCTTTTTTTGTGAAATTTCATCTTGAATTTTAACAAATGTCGTTTCAGTAGAAGCTTCTAAAGTTTCATAAGCATCAATCCCCTTTTTAATTTTTAAAAAGGCATTATAATCTGCTTCAGAAACTAAAGACTGTAGCTCACCATTAGAGAGTTCTCCTTCTAACCATTTGGCTAAAAAAGTGTCTTTATCGCTATGTAAATTTTGTGTTTTCATGCTTTATCTATTATTAAGACAACTTAGGTTCTTAAAACCCTACTTTAAATTTTTTTTTTTAAACATTTCCTATTTCTTTCCGCATCACTACCAATGCTAAATGCATTCGTTTTTCTACAGCTTTAACCGAAATATCTAATTGTTCTGCTATATCTTGGTATCTCTTTTTTTCAATTCTATTCAATAAAAACACTTCTTTTTGTTTTTCGGGAAGTGCATTTATTGTACGCTCTAATTTATCCATAAATTCTTTTTCTAGCATAATAAATTCTGGAGACTCATTTGTTTCCAAACTAGAAATTTGTTGTTGGTGTTTTCTAACTACCTTTTCGTGCTTTACAGTATTTAAAAACGTATTTGTAGCAACAGTATATAAATAGCTTTTTGTTTTTTCGTAAGTTACTTTGCCACAGTTATCCCAGAGCTTTATAAATGTTTCCTGTAAGATATCTTCGGCTTTATCAATATCTTGAGTTTTAAAAAAAATAAAACGCCTTAAATCTTTTGAATACGTATTGTATAGCGTTTCAAAGGTTTTAGAATGACATATATTAGATTGATCTTTGGACATTATTAAGATTGAAAATGAATGCTCCAAAACTAAATAAAAAAAAGTTAGAGAAAAAAGTAGGGTTTTTATTTTTCGCATTGTCTTAGTTATGATTAATCGACGAAAAAGAAAAAAATCTTAAAAATTACTATGATGAAAAAATTTAAATTACTCCTTTTAAGCTTTGCTATAATAGCTGGTTTTATGACATCTTGTACAAACAACGAACCCGTTGTAGAAGAACAAAATATTGCTGAAAGCCCATCTATTACTACTACGCTTACTCAACTTAGACAACAATTTAATAATGAAGGTTACGTCATTCCAACAACAAACCCAACTGGTAATATTGTTTTTGATTTCTGTTTTGATTTTGTATATCCATTAAATTTATCTTACAATAATGGCACTACAGTAACTGTAGACAGTCTTGAAGATTTAATTGATATTATGATCAATTCTAATGATCAATTATATATTGATGGTATCGCTTTTCCTTTTGATGTAGAAGTTTACAATGAAGATTCTGACGCCATTGAGGTTGTTACTATTAACAATGAAGAAGCATTTATTGATTTATTAGACGACTGTACTTTTGATGACTTTGATTGCGAATGTGGAGATGATTATAATCCTGTTTGTGTTGAAATTGAAGCTCCAGATGGTGAACTATTTTTAGTAAGCTATCCAAATGAATGTCTTGCAATATGTGATGGGTTTACTCCAAATGATTTTGCAGAAAACTGTGAAGACGATTATAATAATACAGGTGGTTATGAATGCTTTGAATTTAATTTCCCATTAACTATCATTACAGATAATAATGAAACCATAACGGTAAATTCTCAAGAAGAATTAGACAATGCTTTATACAATTCTTATTATTTTGATTTTGTATATCCATTTGATGTGACTTTAGAAGAAGATGATGAAGTCGTTACCATAGAAACTAGTGAAGATTTTGAAGACATCTATGATGATTGCTATGATTACGAAGTCCCAGAATGTGACTGTGAAGATGAAGTATTTGATCCTGTTTGCGTTGAAGCCGAAACACCAATTGGAGGTATACAAATATTAACTTTTAATAATGCTTGCCTAGCTGAGTGTGAAGGCTTTGATGAAAGTGATTTTATTGATTGTGAAACTCAACAAGGAACCTGTAATGATCAAGAAATCATTGAAAATTTAATTGAATGTACTTGGTTTTCTTTTACAAGTTTAATGAATAATGTTATTGGTTTTGAATTTAATGAAGATGGCACATTAATCCTTACAGAAAACACAAATACTGATGAACCTATTGATGGAACTTGGGAGATTATTAGAAATGATGAAACTGGAGAGGTTTATATCTTCTTTAATTTACCAGCACCTTATGATGTTATATCTAATTATGATTGGACAGTTACTATTTGTGAAGAAGGTTTATTAGGCTTAGAGTCTGGAGATGAATCTATCCTTTTTGAACAAGACTGTAATGGAAATAACACTACTGTAATTACAGATTGTATCGACTTCCAATACCCAATAAGCATTGTTGTTCAAGGTAGCACAGTAATAACTGTAAACTCTGATGAAGAATTAAATAACCTTTACAATCCTGCTACTTCTAATTTTGTTTATCCTTTTAATGTAATGCTTAATGGTGGTGATGTTGTAACCATAACGTCTCCAAATGAATTAGCTGAGCTTTTAGAAAATTGTGATTAATTATATTGCTAATTATGTTAGAATAAACCCTTTAATGTTAGTTTTAAAGGGTTTATTTTTTTTTGTGAATTTACTACTAAACACTTTCTCCCAACCAAGCTTTCATCATCCAAACCGTTTTTTCTTGTTGCGTAATAAAATCACTCATCATTGCATTAGTCCCTTCATCATTAGCTTCTCCTGAAGTTTCTAAAATTTGACGCTCAATTTTCAATAATTCACTAAGCGATTCAATAATTAATTTTACTGCTTTTTCATCTTTAGAAATAGCCTTACCTACAGGCACTTTTGCCGCTTTGGTATAATCTTCAAATGTATGTAAAGGTGTTTCTCCTAATGTTAATATACGTTCAGCAATCTCATCTACTTTCATATTGGCCTCTGTATATAACTCTTCAAATTTTACATGCAAATCAAAAAATCCTTTTCCTTTGATATTCCAATGAATACCACGTAGATTTTGATAATATACTTGGAAATTTGCTAGAAGATTATTTAAATCTCCTGCTATCAATTTTGTCTTTTTGGTATCTAAACCTATACTATTTAGTGTCATATATATTGTTTTTATTAATGCAAATATATTTTATAATAATTATTAACTATTATAGTTTTTATGAATAATTTTTATATCTTTATAGTTTAAATGAATAATCATGACGATAACACAATTACATTACGTATTAGCAATTGCTGAACATAAAAATTTCACTAAAGCAGCAGAGAAATGCTTTGTTACACAACCAACATTAAGCACTCAGATTCAAAAATTAGAAGAAGAATTAGATATTCTCATCTTTGATAGAAGCAAAAAACCAATAGAACTTACTGATGTTGGTCAAAAGATTGTATTACAAGCTAAAAATATTGTTGACGAATCTGATAGAATACAAGATATTGTCGATCAACAAAAAGGCTTTATTGGAGGCGAATTTAAAATTGGAATAATACCAACAGTAATGCCAACATTATTACCAATGTTTCTCAAAAGCTTTATTAAAAAATATCCTAAAGTAAAGCTCAAGATTGAAGAGTTAACTACTGAAGAAATCATTACAAGAATTAATGACGGTCATTTAGATGCTGCTATTGCTGCAACACCTTTAGAGCATGAAAACATAAAAGAACGTGTTTTATATTACGAACCATTTGTTGGTTACATCCCTAATGATCATAGATTAAAAGACAAGAAAAAAATTGATGTCTCAGATTTGAATATAAACGACATGCTACTTTTAGAAGATGGACATTGTTTCAGAGATGGAGTCATTAATTTATGTAAAGCATTTAAAACACAAGGAGACGATCAGTTTCAACTCGAAAGTGGTAGTATAGAAACCTTAGTAAAATTGTCTAATGAGGGCTTAGGAATGACACTTCTTCCTTATTTAAATACTTTAGATTTAAATGAAAAAATGGCAAATCAATTACACCATTTCAACGAACCTTCTCCAGCACGAGAGGTTAGTATTATTTACCACAAGAGTGAACTCAAAATGCAAATCATTGATGCGCTACATAATGTAATCTCTGGAATCATAAGAGGTGCTATCGCGTTTCAAAATGTAGAAATTATAAGTCCGCTACCTAAATAAATGACATCGATAAACAAAAAAAGCGACTCGTAAGTCGCTTTTTTTTATTCATTTAATAAGATTAAACATTGATCTAATTCTGGGTTCTGTAAAATTAAAGATTTAATATAAATCTTAAGCTCTTCAATTTCATAAGGTAATAATCGTTGAAGTGCTTTTTGTAATTCTTTACAGAACAATGTTGTGTCAAAACTCACTTTATTAAGTACAGTTTTAGTGTACTCAAACATTGCTCTTGCCATTCTTTAATTGGGTTTAGGGTTAAAAAAGTAGATTTACGGTATAGGCTTTTGTTTTAGTATTACATTTTAAATGTAGTGAAAAAAAACGATTCTCTAGGCAATTCGCTTTAGATTTTAACAGCCAATTATTTGTTAAAACCGATTATCTCCATCCAGTAAATCACCTAAACCACCAAGTATACTGCCTTCTCCTTTACTATTTCCTCCTTTTGGTAAAGAAGCAATTATACGGCCTGCTAATCTACTAAACGGTAAGGATTGTATATAAACTACTCCTGGTCCTTGAAGCTTTGCAAAAAATAAGCCTTCACCTCCAAAAATGGTATTTTTAATACCGCCTACAAACTCAATATCATAATCGACATCTTGGGTAAACCCTACAATACAACCTGTATCTACACGCAAGGTTTCTCCTGCTTGCAATACTTTTCTAGCCAAAGTACCGCCTGCATGTACAAATGCCATCCCGTCACCTTCCAATTTTTGCATGATAAAACCTTCGCCTCCAAAAAGTCCGCGACCTAATTTTTTAGAAAACTCGATTCCTATACTTACCCCTTTCGCAGCACAGAGGAAAGCATCTTTCTGGCAGATAAATTTTCCATTATATTCAGTTAAATCTATTGGTACTATTTTTCCAGGATAAGGCGAAGCGAACGAAACGTTACGCTTTCCTGAAAGATCATTATAAAAAGCAGTCATAAATAAGTTCTCTCCTGTGAGAATACGTTTCCCTGCGCCTAATATTTTCCCAAAGAATCCAGAATCTTTTTGAGAACCATCACCAAAAATAGTTTCCATTTTGATTCCATCATCCATCATCATAAAGCTACCAGATTCTGCAATAACACCTTCTTGAGGGTCGAGTTCTATCTCAACATATTGCATTTCTTCTCCGTAAATTCTGTAATCGATTTCGTGTGATGTCATGTTTGTATTTTTTAATTGATTACTTATATGTTTATAGTACCTGCTATTTGTTACAATAGTTTTAGCTTTTTACTTTAAGTGTCCATTCAAAATTAAAATCGGATACTTGAATACCTTCGCTATTAATTCCTTTAGAGTTTAACCAAACGGTTTGTCCTTCTCCAGTTTCAATTGCTTTTTTTATAGCTTGATCAATAGTAGCGCCTTGGTCACAGGTAAATGTAATTCTACCAATAGCTTTTTTAGTAAAAGCGCCATTATTAGTTGCGACTAACATAGATATTTTTTTACCACTTGTTCTAATTTTCGACATTACTAAAGCTCCCGTTGTGAGCTCTGCAGCCATGCCTTGAACAGCCCAAAACATAGATTTAAAAGGGTTTTGGTTAAACCATCTATGCTTCACTGAAACCACACAAGTGGTATCATTAAGTGCAATTGTACGTACACCACAAAAATAAGCTGATGGTAATTTAAATAATAAGAATGCGTTCAATTTCCTTGGTGAAATACTCATGTTTACTAGATATTTCAGCTAATTTATTGAAAATAATTGATATCACAATATGTTAATTTTATGTTAAATTAAAGTACTATGCGTAACATAATACCTTTTTTTAGACATATATTTGTATAAGAAATTACTATATGCTTTAAAATCATGCTAGACAATCATCAAAAAAACATCGCAACATTTATTCATTTATCAACCTTTAGTAGGTTTATAATTCCATTAGGAAACTTTATTGGACCTATAATATTATGGATGATAAATAAAGACAAATCAGAATTTATAGACGCTCATGGGAAACAAGCCATAAATTTTCAGGTAAGCATATTACTCTATACATTAATTATTGGAACACTAACAATTCCGTTTTTCATCTTTAAAGTTTTTAATGGCTTAGATTTTATAGATTTTCATGGTATTCATGATTTTCATATCAATGTTAATGAATTCTCTCCCCTCTTATTAATCTCAGGAGGTATTTTAGGCTTTTTAGCTGTAGTAGGATTTATACTTGAACTCGTATTTATTGTAATTGCAAGTTTAAAAGCAAGAGATGGGAAACTTTATGAATATCCTTTAACCATCAATTTTTTAAAATAGCATCAATCAATCAATCAATCAATCAAAAAACGAACAGTTTATTAAAACTTAATCTCATTAAAGTATGACACGAGCATCATCCCATTTATTGTCAAACGATCTAAATGTCTTAGACGCGAATAGCATAAGACCTTTAAAAAAAATTAGAAAAGACTTATGAAAATAGAAAACACAAAAGCACAAATGCGAAAAGGTGTTTTAGAATACTGTATTTTATCAGTATTAAAAGATGACGATGCTTATGTAGCAGAAATCTTAGGCACATTAAAAGACGCAAAATTACTTGTGGTTGAAGGGACAATTTATCCACTTCTCACAAGGCTTAAAAATGCTGGATTACTCAATTATCGTTGGGAAGAATCTACATCAGGACCACCAAGAAAATATTATGGTCTTACAGAGACAGGTCAATTATTTTTAAAAGAACTAAATACAACCTGGAACGAATTACAAAACGCAGTTAATATAGTAACAAGAGAAAAAACACAAAATAATGAATAAAACAGTCAACATAAATTTAGCAGGTATATTCTTTCATATAGATGAAGATGCATACTTAAAATTACAGCGCTATCTTGAGGCTATAAAACGTTCATTTACAGACTCTCAAGGTCGATCAGAAATTATATCAGATATTGAAGCACGTATTGCAGAATTATTTAGTGAACGTGTTCAAAACGAAAAACAAGTTATTGGTAATAAAGAAGTTGATGATGTGATTACAATCATGGGACAACCTGAAGATTACCTTGTTGACGATGAAATATTTGAAGATGAACCTCAACGCACCTATACTAAAAGCACCTCTACTTCAAAAAAACTATATAGAGATACAGACAACTCATATGTTGGTGGTGTATCGTCTGGATTAGGTCATTATTTTGGTATTGATGCGGTTTGGATTCGTTTAGTTTGGATACTGCTCATCTTTGGTGCTGGTACAGGAGTATTATTATATATCTTACTATGGATTTTTCTTCCAGAAGCATCAACTACTTCAGAAAAATTAATGATGAAGGGAAAGCAAGTGAATATTTCCAACATTGAAAAAAAAATCAAAGACGGATTTGATAGTGTCACTAATGCGGTTCAAAATGTAGATTTAAAAAAACATGGCGACAAAATAAAAGAAGGCTTTGACTCTGTATCCGATTCTATTTCCGAAGGTGTAAAAAAAGCCGATTTACCTCGTCAAGGTGAACGTATAAAATCAACATCGAGTTCCTTTTTTGAAACTATAGGTGATATTATCATGTTCTTTTTAAAATTATTTGCCAAGTTTTTTGGAGTTATCTTAATGTTTGTTGGTGCTGTTACTATTGTTTCTCTAGTGGTAAGCTTAATAAGTGTAAGCCTACTCGATTCTGTGCATATTCCTGGAACTAATTTCTTTGATATTGCCGAAGCAACTAATGTCCCTCTTTGGTTGATGTCGCTTTTAGTATTTTTCTTTATAGGGATTATAGCATTTTTTATATTCTATTTAGGATTAAAAATATTGATCACTAATTTAAAATCTATTGGTAACATTGCTAAATACACGTTGTTAGGTTTATGGTTAATTTCATTTATATCATTAATCATTTTATCGGCAAGATTTGGTTTAAGTTTTAAAGAAGAAGGGTCGGTTATTAAAACCGAAAAACTAGTCTCTATTACTGCAAATGATACTATTCGAATTAGAATGAACAATAATGATTTATATACAAATCACAGTTACTATAGAAGTTATGGTTTTGATACTGCCTATAATGAAAGCGATACGAAAGTATTATTCTCAAGAGGTGTTAGACTTATTGTAAGATCTACAAAAGATAGTATTGCGAAAATACGTATTGAACGTAGCGCAAGAGGATTTGATTTTGAAGATGCTAAAACTAGAGCTAAACGTATTAACTATAACTTTAATTTAACAGATAAAGAACTGATTTTAGATAGTTATCTAACTATCCCACTAGATGAATCTCGTAAAGGTCAAGAAGTGAATATAACAGTATACTTACCTGAAGGCACTGTACTTTATGCCGATAAAAATACGTACAACTTTCATAGTAATGAATCTTATTTCAACGATATATTAGACCATAACATGGAAGAACGTCATCTTAAAATTATTTCCAATGGTGTCGAATGTTTAGACTGTCCTGAGGATGAAGAATTCAAAGTTAAAGTAAATATCAACGATGAAGACTCTAGTTTTAAAATTGACGAGGACGGGCTACAAGCTAAATCTGATAATAGTAGTCTTCAAATTGATAGTGATGGACTAAGAGCTAAAACCGACGATGTTAAAGTAAACATTGACAATGACGGTATTGAAATTACAACAGAAGACAATAATAATTAACAATTCATCATAAATAATCAACGGTTCAGATATTTAAATTTCAACTAACCAACCAATTTTTAAATATTTGAACCCTAATCAATCAAAAAATGTTTCAGTTAACTTATAAATTAATCATGATTACTTTAATATGCTTTAGTATATTATTTAATATCAATGTACAAAAAGAGGATCATTCTGAAGTTTACACTATTTTAAAAGCAAAAGACAGTTTGCTTTTTGAACGCTCATTTAATAAATGTGAAACACAATTTCTTGACCAATTAATCGCAGATGATTTTGAGTTTTATCATGATAAATCTGGTGTGCAAGAATCAAAAGAAGCATTTATTAAAGTAATGCAAAATGGCATTTGCAACCCTAATAACACAACCAAATCAAGACGAGAATTAGTTGACGGTAGTCTAGCTGTTTTCCCGCTAAAAAATAATGGTCAACTCTATGGAGCTTTACAGAATGGAACTCACAAGTTTTTTGAAACCACAAACGGAAAAGAAATTACAGGAAGTGTTGCCAAATTTTCTCACTTATGGATTTTAGAAAACGGACAGTGGTTTTTAAAACGAGTAATTAGTTTTGATCATCAAATGCAAGAGACACCAATTGCAGAAGACATAGAAGTATCAGATGTAATACTTGATTCTTATTTAGGTCAATATCAAGCTGAAGATTCTGGTTTAATTATTATTTCAAGAACTGAAAAAGGTTTACATATTAATGCTGAAGGAATGGAAGCAGATATTTATGCAAAATCACAAACGCTATTTACGCATCAAAAAGCACCACTTACTTTTGAGTTTATAGTAGATTCTAAAGGAAATACTCAAAAATTCATTGTAAGAGAACATAGCAAAATAGTTGAAGAAGCTATAAAACAATAAATCATAACACTATTCATCAATTAAAAAAAATCAATCATGACAACATTAACAAAAATCACAATCGCAGTAGTATTAAGCTTACTACTTACGTCTTGTAACTTTGACATCAACCTATCTCCAGGAGTTACAGGTAATGGAAATGTCTCAACTGTAGAACGAACACTTGAAGACGATTTTAATCAAATTGTAGTAAGTAGAGGCTTAGATGTGTATTTAACTCAAAGTGATACACCAATGCTAAAAGTACAAGCAGACGAAAACTTACATGACCTTATTATTACAGAAATTGAAGAAGGCGTTTTAAAAATCTATGCCGATGAAAATATAAGTTCATCAGAATCTAAAAAAGTAATGGTCAATGTGACAAATCTCAAGCTTATTGCTTCTAATAGCGGAAGCGATGTATACTCAACAAACACAATTATTGCAGATGACATCAAATTAATGACTACAAGTGGTGCTGATTTAGAACTTGTTATTGATGCACAATCAACAACCTTAGCATCAACTAGTGGAAGTGACATAAAAGTATCAGGAAAAACACATAGCTTAAGTGCTTCAGCAACAAGTGGTAGTGATATAAAAGCAAAAGATTTAATCGCTCAAAAGTGCACAGCTAATGTAACAAGTGGTGCAGATATTACTGTTTATGCAGCAGAAAACTTAAAAGCTAATGCAACTAGTGGTGGCGATATTAAATACTACGGAAACCCAAAAACTGTGAATAAAAGTGATGGTGTTTCAGGTAGCATTAGACAACAATAAGAGTATAAAAACAATTAGCTAACCAACCGTTTTGAAACCATTTCAAACTTAATTCTAAGTTTGGGATGGTTTTTGTTTTATATTTGTTGTAACACTTAATTTATAATGATGAAAAACATTACTTTATTTCTATTAATGGTTTTAGGCTATACTGTAGTAGGTTTTGCTCAAGATGCTGAAAAAGTAAAAGGTGATAGAAATTTAACCATCAAACAAACTTATGTCGATGATTTTAAAAAAATTGTAGTTGGCGAAAATTTTAAAGTAGAATTATTTTACAATAAAAAACCATCGGTAGAAATTGAAACGGATGACAATCTACATGAGTATATAAATATCCAAATTATTGATAGCATACTTACATTAACAACGACCAAAGAGATTAGAGCTAAAAAACTAAATATTAAAATTAATTATAGTGATTCTTTTTCTGATATTGAAGTCAACGATAATGGCGAAGTAAGGTCTCTTACATCTCTAGAATTAAATAATGCCTCACTAAAAACGACAGGAGCATCAAGAGCTTATTTAAATATTAAAACTGATAATTTTAAATTTATTAGCACAGATAAAGCCAAAGTAAAATTAAACATTACTGCTGTTAATGTAACGGTTGAAATTAGTGATAATACAAAAATGGATGCACTAATTAATGCTACTGAAGTTAAGATGGATTTATATCAACGAACAAGTGCTGATGTTGAAGGCCTTATTGACAACCTAATATTGCGAACAGATAATAATGCGCAGTTTAATGGAAAAAATTTTACTAGTAAAACCTGCAATGTTATTGCTGAAATGGCAAGTAATATTTATCTCGAAGTTATCGATAATATTACCATAGAAGCTTCAGGGTCTAGTCAAGTATACCTTTATGGAAACCCAAAAATAACAATCAATAAATTTACGGATACTGTTAAACTTCAGAAGAAAGAGAAGTAAAATAGTTCCGAAGTACTCATAAAAAAATCCGAAGCTCAAAACTTCGGATTTTTCTATTTATATAAATTTATTTTTTAGTACACAGGAGTAGAAATCTCAAAATCAGATTCTTTAGCAGCCAAATAGCGTTCGGCATCTAAAGCTGCCATACAACCTGTACCTGCAGCAGTTACTGCTTGACGATACACATGATCAGCAGCATCTCCAGATACAAATACCCCTTCCACATTCGTTTTAGCAGTACCAGGAACATTGATAATATATCCAGTGTCATCTAATTTAAGGTAATCTTTAAAGATATCTGTGTTGGGCTTATGACCAATAGCTACAAAAAAACCAGTTGCAGGAATCTCAAATTTCTCTTCTGTTTTGTTATTAAAAGCTCTTACACCAGTCACAACTTGACCATCACCTAAAACTTCATCAGTTTCGGTATTGTAAAGAATTTCAATATTAGGTGTGTTAATAACACGACTAGCCATAATTTTTGAAGCTCTAAACTCATCTCTACGAACTAACATGGTAACTTTAGTACAAAGCTTTGACAAATAATGTGCTTCCTCTGCCGCACTATCTCCTGCTCCAACAAGAACCACTTCTTGGTTTCTATAAAAGAATCCATCACATACAGCACAAGCAGAAACACCTCCACCTAATTTTAAATATTTCTGTTCAGAATCTAATCCTAAATACTTTGCAGATGCTCCAGTAGATATAATTATAGTCTGACAATGAATTTCTTTAGTTTCGTTAACCCAAACTTTATGAATATCTCCTGAAAAATCAACTTTAGTAATCCAACCATCACGAACGTCAGTACCAAAGCGAGTTGCTTGATTTTGCAATTCTATCATCATTTCTGGACCAGTAATACCATCCGGATATCCAGGGAAATTTTCAACATCATTAGTCGTTGTTAATTGACCTCCAGGTTGTGTTCCTTGATAAAGTACAGGTGCCATATTTGCTCTTGCGGCATATATTGCTGCAGTATAACCTGCAGGACCAGAGCCAATAATAAGGCATTTTACATTTTCTATTGTATCAGACATATTTTATTTCAATTTAGTATAGACAAAAGTAGGTTTTTTGAATAATAACTTACATCAAAGTTATTAACAGTTATAATAGTTACATTAGATTTCTCAATACTATAAATTGGGAATAGTAATCATTTAATTTTCATTATGATGAGGCAATTTTAGCAATACTGACAGTTTTTTCGTAAATTTAAAGTAACTCACGTCTTAAAATCATCTCATTATGAAAGCTACAATTTCGTCTCTCTTAATTATATTGTTGATTTTTTCCTGTAATCAAAAGCCCGAAAAAGAAGTATCAGAACCTAAAATAGCCACTTCGGAAACTGAAATTTCTAATCCACTTGAAGGGACTTGGGAATTAGTTGGTTATTATAATTACATGGATAATAAGGTTATAGATTCTTTTAAAACTAGTAAAGGCTATAGACAGGTAAAAATGTATACACCGTCAAAAGTAATGTGGAGCAAACAAGTTCCCGCAGATTCTTCTGAATGGTTTGGTTATGGAAGTTATACAGTAAATGGAACTGAGCTTATTGAAGTCTTAGAATATGGATCAGATATGATGAGTAAAATAATTCAAGAGAAAAAAGAATTTAAGCATGAACTCATTATTAATGGCAATTCATTTAGTCAAATAGAAATTGATGAGGATGGCAATAGAATTTATGCTGAAAATTATAAACGAATAGAATAAAAAAAGTAAAGTTTTATTTGTACTTGCACTTCATTTATAAGTAAACTTAAAATTCATACAAATAAAAAAGCCGAACAAAATGTTCGGTTTTTTTAGTCGGGGTGGCAGGATTAATTAAAATCACATAACCCATTGTTTTATAGTATTTTAGAAACTCTCAACAATATATGTTCACCTAATTGTACAATAAAGTCAAAAAGAACTATTTAAAAACAAATTGTATTAAAAAGAGATAAATAAAATTACACTTTGTAGATTAAAAATGTAAGCAGAATATAGTTGTTAAAATCTAAAAATTGCTTGCAATTAGAACTGGTTTTAGTCTTTAAATTTATTATCAATTTTAATCAAAAAAAAAAAAAAAAAAAATGATTTACTCTGAATTAATGAGTATGAAATGAAGTCTATCGTATCTTAATAAAGCTTAAACCAACAAAACAGCTTTTTTTTATAATCTATAAATTTTGTAACAAAAATGGTTACATATATTATAAGTTTAAATAACTCATTTACATATAATTGCATAAATTTATAGAATTAGCAAATGAGTCTCTTAACTATGAAATATTTAACCACCTTACTTTTACTATTTATATCAATTTCATCTTTTGGGCAAGATAAACAAAGAATAGATTCTTTAAAAATCGAGTTAAGTAAGAGTATTGATAACAAAATTAAATTAGAAGTTTTAATTGAAATTTTTAACGACTATTTATTTACTAATTTAGATTCTGCGAAGGTTTATAAAAATAGAATTGTAGAACTTCCAAGTAAAACTGAAAAAGATTTAATCAACACTTTTAACATTTCTTCCAGATATTATTATTATAAATCTCAGCTTGACAGCTCTCTATATTTTACTGAAAAGGCACTTAGTATTGCATTAAAACTGGAAGACAATAATCTAAAGTCGGATTTATATAGGAAATTGGCAATATTAAGTAGCAGAAATTTCAATTACGGAGACGCAGAAAAGTATGGTAAATTAGCATTAGAAGCTGCTAATAAAACAAAAGATTGGCATCTAATAGCTTCATCTAACATTATGTTGGGTAATCAATTTTATAAGAAGACTGATTTTAATTTATCATTAAAATATTATTTAGTAGCAGATTCACTTTACACTTTAAATAAAGAAGAAGATCGATTTTTAGCTAATAGTTATGATAACATTGGCTCGATTTACACAGATATAAAGGATAAAAAAGCGATAATTTATATAGAGAAAAGTAATAAAATATATCAACGCTTAAATGATAAAGAAGGAGTTGGCTATAACTACATATTGAAAGGAATTTACTTTAGCTCAATTGATGAACATAAGCAAGCCATTTCTAATTTTGAAAAAGCAATAGTTTTTTACCAAGGTTATGGAGACGATTTTCGATTGATAGATTCACAAACTAGGTTAATTAATTCTTATTCTGCAATAGGAGATTATAAAAAAGCAGAAATAGTTTTAAAAGACGTTGAAGAAAATTTAATAAACTCAGAAGGTAAAGACGATTTTGTGTCTTTTTATTTAAATGGAGGTCAATTATATTTAGATATGAAGCAATATGAAAAAGCAATAATTTTTTTCAATAAAGCTTATGGTATTATTAATAAAAATGAAAATGATTTTTTTATTGCTCATAATAAAGAAGTAAAGAAAGGACTAACTAATGCCTATATAGGAAAAAAGGATTATAAAAATGCTCTGAAGTACAGCCAACTTTATTTGCAGATTAATGATAGTATCTATAAAAAGAATAATATTGCAATAACTAAAGAACTAGAAGCCAAATATCAAACAGAAAAGAAGGAACAACAAATTGTCATTTTAAAATCTCAAAATGAATTGGTTGAGCAACAACAAAAAAATCAACGTAATCAATTATTAGGAGTTGCAGGATTAACATCTTTGGCAGGTTTGTTCTTTTTCTTTTTATTCCGTAATCGTCAAAAAACGACAAAGAAGTTACAAGAGTTAGACAAGGCAAAGTCAAATTTTTTCGCTAATATTTCACATGAGTTTCGTACGCCATTGACCATGATTTCTGGCCCCTTGCAAAGTCAGTTGCTAAAAGACAATTTAAAGGAAGAGGATAAATCAACCTTTAAAATGATGCATCGAAACTCTACTAGATTGCTCTCTTTGGTAGATCAACTACTAGATATTTCAAAAATTGAAGCTGGCAATTTGCAATTAAAAGTTTCTGAAAATAGGTTGACTCCTTTTATAGGTTCGTTAGCTGATGGGTTTACATTTAAAGCACATGAAAAAGAAATAGATTATATAATACATCATAACCCTACCGAAGTTGACACCTATTTTGATGTCGATATTATGGAGAAAATAGTAGTAAACCTACTCTCAAATGCTATAAAATATACTCCAGAAAAAGGTGCTATTGTTTGTAATATTACTATAAAAAAGAACGCATTACATTTCGCTGTTAAAAATACAGGGAAAGGATTATCTAAAGAAGATATTACTACTATTTTTGAACGTTTTTATCAAATCAATGAGAATGCTCAAGGTGTTGGTATTGGTTTGGCATTAGTAAAAGAATTGGTGGCTTTACATAAAGGGTCTATTACCGTTGAAAGCATACCAAATGATTGGACAACTTTTAAAGTAGTCATCCCAATTGGTAAAGAGAGTTTTGCGAAAAACGAGTTTGTATCTCAAGATGTAAGTATAAAATCTAAGCAAGAAATAAGTGACAAGCAAGCTTATAATACTATTGAAATTGGTAATGATGTAGAAGAAAAAGAAGAAAATCCTATTTTATTAATTGTAGACGATAATGCCGATATAAGAACATATGTAAGTCATTTATTTAAAAGCACCTATACAATTTTAAAAGCCAAAGATGGTCAAGAAGGTGTAGATTTAGCCATAGAGCATATACCAGATATCATCATTAGTGATATTATGATGCCCATTAAAAACGGAATTGACCTATGTAATACCTTAAAGGCAGACGAGCGTACAAGTCATATTCCTATTATATTACTCACAGCAAAAGCAGGCGAAGAAAATAAAATTGAAGGTGTAAAAACAGGTGCAGATGATTATGTAACCAAGCCCTTTAATGAAGAATTATTGCACTTACGAGTTGAAAAATTAATAGAAATTAGAAAAAAATTACAACTGCGTTACAGTCAAGAAGTAATTTTAAGACCTAAAGATGTTGCCATCACACCTATTGATGAACAATTCTTAAAGCGTTTGCAAAAAGTATTAGACAATAAACTAATAGAATCTTCATTTAGTATTGAAGATTTTAGTAATACACTTGGTATGAGCAGGATGCAATTACACAGAAAACTAAAAGCATTAACGGGGTTATCGGCAACAGAATTTATTCGTTCTCAACGTTTAAAACTAGCAGCACAATTATTAAAAAAATCTAAAATCAATGTGTCTCAAGTTGGTTATAGTGTTGGCTTTAATGACCATGCCTATTTTAGTAAATGTTTTAAAGAGATGTATCATTGTACACCAACAGAGTACATTAATAAAAGTTAGCTTCTACTACATACATTATAGTATTGACCTCCTTTTTAAGGAGGTTTTTCTTTTTATACAACCAGGTTTTTTCCTTTTTTCAACCATGTTACATGAGTTATAACTTTTGTTACATGAGTTACAACCTTCCCATTTATAGTGTAATACATTTACTACCAATATTTTAGTTTATTCAAAAAACGGAATAAAACATTCATATGAAAAAAAAAAAATATGAAGGAAAATTACAAGTTGTACCCTCAGATAATATATATATAAATGTAAATAATTTGAAGAAAGGCGTTTACACTTTAAAAATTATAAATAAAAATAAAGTAATAAAAAAAACAAAGTTCAAAAAAAATTAGCGAAATAATGAAAACACCTAAGCATCTCATTTTAGGGTTGGTATTATTACTAACCTATACAGCAACGGCACAACAAGGCATTAATTACAAAGCTCTTATTAAAGACAATCTGGGAAATGTAGTTGGCAATCAAAATGTAGCCATCCGGTTTACCATATTAGATGCGCTTACAGGTGGCAATATTGAGTCTCAAGAAACCCATTATACAGTTATGACTGATACTAACGGTATCGTCATTGCCAATATTGGTGAAGGTACACAATCTTTAAGTTATGGGTTGTTTAATGACATAGATTGGAGGAGCCATTCGCATTACCTACAAGTAGGAATAGACATTACTGGCGGACTAAATTTTGAAGATATGGGAACTACTGAGTTTAAGGCTGTCCCTTATGCAAAGCATGCCACAACTGCAGCCAATGTTAGTGGTTTAGAAAAAATTACGGAAAATGGAAATACAGGTTGGAGATTGTTAAATACAGATACAAATAACTATGGAGATACAGGACAATGGGCTGTAGATTTAAGCCACCAGCAGATTAATACAAACGAGAATGGAGCTACAGCTTTTGCGTCTTTTGCCGCAGGGTTAAATACAAAAGTTTCAGGCTCTTATTCGATGGCTATGGGTAATGGTACTATAGCAAGTGGAGCTAATTCTACAGCATTAGGAGCATATAACGTGGATAACGCAAGTACAATTTTTGCTGTAGGAAATGGATCTCCAGATGTTGGAAGTGGTCCTGAAAGGAAAAATGCTTTAACACTAAATGTAGGTTTTGGCTCTGGTGTCGATTTTATTATTGGTAATTCTCAATTTGATGATGACCCAACAACACAAAACGACGATGTAAAATTCTTTTTTAGCGGTCAAAAAGGCGCTTTTAGAGCAGGTAAAGTTTCATTTACAGCAGGTGATGAGTGGAATTATGATAATATTGGTAACTATTCAACAGCTTTTGGAAATGGAACTATAGCCTTTGGAAGTCAATCATTTGCTGCTGGTAGTGAAACAAATGCTTCTGGTTATGCTTCAACAGCTTTAGGAGTTAGTACTACTGCACCATCTTCTTCTGAAACCGCTATAGGTCGATATAATACAGACTACACGCCAACTGATACAGCAACAGATCGTTTATTTGTTATTGGCAATGGCTTAAATAGTAGTAATAGAAGCAATGCCTTAACAGTTTTAAAAAATGGGACTATTACTGCACCAAGTTTTGATATAGCAGAAATTATAGATGACAAAGCATTGGTTACAAAAGAGTTCTCAGATTTCAACTACCAATATTCCTTTGCCTATAGTCAAGCGACAAACAATTTAAGTATAAGTCATGGGAGTTCAAATACTTCTATAAGTTTAAGCCACCTTAGTAATTCAGGCCTTGAAAAAATTACTGAAGGAGGCAATATAGGTTGGCGATTGATTGGTACAGAACCTGCAAATCATGGAAATATAGGTGAAGACGCTGTAGATTTAAGCGTTAGTCATAATCAATCAACAACTCGTGGAGCAACTGGTGAGCATTCAGTAGCATTTGGGAGAAATGCAACTGCCTCTGGAAAAAATTCAACCGCAATTGGTATAGAGACAAATGCATCTGGAATATATTCGACAGCATTAGGAGTTGGAACTATTTCTGAATCTTTTTCGTCAGTTGCTATTGGGAGACTTAATATTGGTGGTGGATATGCAGGTGTTCCTAATAACCCAGGTTCAACTTTAAGTTGGGTAGAAACAGACCCTTTGTTCGAAATTGGTAATGGGAAGAATAGTTCTAGAAGCAATGCTTTAACCGTTTTAAAAAATGGTAAGGTTGGTATTGGCAGACACCAACCAGCTAGTTTATTGGAAGTCGCGCATACAAATGGTTCTGCATTATCCCAATCATTAAGTGTTTTAAATACAGATACTAATAACGCTTGGCAGTTTCATACTACTAGCTACTTAAACCTATATAGAAATGGAGTTTTTAAAGGCTCTTGGAATGCTACAAGCGGTGCTTATGTACAAGCATCAGACAGAAGAGTAAAAAAAGACATCACATCTTTAAATAACGGAACTCTAGAAAAAGTAATGCAACTTAAACCCGTAAGTTACCTCATGAAAGACCAAACAGATACCAAACGTAATTTAGGTTTAATATCACAAGAGGTACAAGAATTATTTCCAAGCATAGTCTACTATAATAAGGAAGTAGATGTGTTAGCATTATCTTATACAGAACTCATTCCTATTCTTATAAAAGCACTACAAGAACAGCAAAACATTATAGGTTCACAAAACACAAAAATCGACACGTTCGAAGATCAAATGTCAGCGTTATTAAAACGTTTAGAAAATCTCGAAGCAATTAATAACTAAAACATAAACAGCCATGTATAAATACATAATACTCATTGCAATACTACTATTAGTTGCCTGTAAATCGGAAACAAAAAAAGATACCAATGAAACTGTAAAGGACGAAATAACAGAAATTACAACCAATGTAAAACCTAAAGGCAATACTACTTATCTATGTAAAATAAACGATATAGATTGGGCTTATACTAAAGCTTCAGGCATTTTATCAACACACGCAAAAACTAAAAAACGTACAGCTTTAATTACCTTCAAAAAGAAACTAGAAAAAGGCAGTGAACATCTTCAATTAACTTATGATGCTGATACTTTTCAACTCATAGCCGCATCGTTACAATTAAAATTCCCAAAAAAAGATGGTAGTCTATTCACCTGCTATTATGATCTAAAACCTGAAACGCGAAAACGTCATCCAGAAAGTGAACTGTCTGGAAGTATCGATTTATCGAATGCATCTAGTGCTTCAGGTACCGCAGAAATAAAAAATCTCAATATTAATTATGAAAAAGAAAACCTTAAAAACCTTGAAAACGCAGTCCTAACCATAACAGGTTTAAAATTTGAGAATATTGGATATTCTGATACTGATAATTTATTTAAGTAACCAATCAAAATAAAAACTATGGAATTTCATAAAATAAAACTGTTATTAATTCTTGCCTTTTTAACAATAACTTTTATTGGTAACGCACAATTAATAGATCCATTTGGAAAAGTAATAACACATGAAATTAAACTCAAAAAATTAAAAGATGGTACCCGTGCCGGTGCCATAGAATGGGCTACTGGCGGCTTAGATTCTCTGCAACGATTTGTTATAAGTGGGCTCGATATTAAATCTCCGGTAATGGTTAGGATCATTTCTAAAGCTCCAGACCATAATATTGACCTCAGTTTTCATAAAAATAAGTGGGACATCGTGGAGTCTAAAATCTCTACAAATGGAGATAAGTTTGTAGACAAAATCTTTAGAACTATGAATGAAGCAGGACTAGGCGTATCTTCTAAAGTGGCTGGAATTCCATATTTAATTACCGTAAAAGTAGGCTTACAGTTTCCCTCCACCCAATCTTTAATTCGTGTAACAGATAACAAAGAGGAATATGTGCGACATATGAGAAGAATGGGCTTTAGTGGTCAGCTTTTTGAAGATGATAATTCAAATTATTCTGCCCCCTCAAGCGGAGAAAACAATAATTCAAATGGAGGTAATAGCGCGCTTAACTATATTATTATAGGGCTTTTATCAATTATTATCATTCTTCTTGCTGTCTTTTTATTAAAAAGAAAAAGCCAAAAACACACGACACTAATACTCACCCTTTTATGTTCAACACAATTTTGCTATGCACAAATGCTTGAACCTAAACTAGTACCCGTTGATGGACAAGGAAATTCACCAGTTTTTTATGAATACAGTACTCAAAATGTGGAAAGTCAAAAAACAGTTCCTATACTTAAACCACGTGTTCGTGATACAAATGTAACAATACCTCTAGATGAGTCTGGTACTTTTATAGAAACTAGGCCAGTACGTATAGAATCCAATCCAGATTCTATAGAATTATCACCTCAAGACGTTGAAGACCTTACAAGAAGAATGGGAGCCTCAGATGAAGAGTTTAGCACAAATTATGGAGAAGATAGCCCTGGAGAAAATACTGAGGGTGATCAAAGAACACTGCCAGTTGATATAACTCAGGAGGAATTAGACGCGCTAAGACGGCAAGTGCAACAATTACAGCAGCAAGTTGATTTATTGTCACAAGATGATGAAGATTATGATAGAGATGATGGCGGCGGTGGCGAAATGCTGCTTTATTGTGAAGACATACAAGCTTGCCAACGATGTCTAGAGCGAACATTACTCGCTTTCTCCAAACATCGTGCTTATTTTGATTTTATGCAAAAATACTATTTGAGAAGAGTAACCGTCTTAAATCAATGGATAGAATATGGTAACGCAATGTCTGCGCTTCCTGGTGGCGGAGGGATGGCCTGGGGTCCCATTTTACTTTATAAAGTGAGACCATCAATGGATAAGTTAACAGAAGTTTATAATGAAAGATTTGATGGGTATATAGCATCAATGGAGGAAGATCTTGAAGGCATTAGCGCATGTTACGGAGGTCCAAATGGTAGGTTTAATAGCAGAGCTGGATATGAAGCACAGATGTTTAGTGTTTTAGAAGCATTAAAAGCGTCAAGAATTTATAAATAATGAACAATTATGAAAAAAATAATTTTCCTTTTAGTACTTGTCTTTGCTGCATATTCCTGTGGTAACAAGTCAGAAAAACCTAAAGATGCTGATGTGAATTCATCTTCTAAAACGAACCCAGACTCAGAGGTTTTAATAAATGAAACTGTTGATGCTTCAAGTGAAGATTCTAGTTCTGAATTAAACAACCTTCTTAATATGAGTAAAGACCTACTAGAAGAGTCTGAAAAAAATGAGGGATCAGGAATCCATTTTGACACGGCTTCATTACTTGATATGTTAGAGCAAAGCGGCGTTTCTCGTGAAGAAATGGAAAAACTGGTTAACAATCCAGACAGCCTTAAGGTACTTGCTCAACAAGCAATAAAAGACAGAGAGGAAGCCCAACAAGACGATCCTGTTCTAAAAGGAAAAATATCAAAAGCGCAATTGGCATCTAAAAATACATCTACTGGTGTTTCTTTAGAAGAAGCTATTCTTTTAGTACAAGCAGAATCAGGACCAGAAGCTACTATGGCCAAATTAAAAAAGATAGATTCTTTGGCTGGCACCAATGTTATGGAACAGCTAGATCTGAAGGAAGCGGCTTATGTAATGAGAGATGTAGAGCGCAAAAATGAAGTTAAAGCAAGCCCTGAAGAAGAAGAAAAAATCAAGACACTAAAAAAAATATCTGGGCAAATGCATAGCGTAAAAGAAGCTGAACAACTGCTTGCTGAACTTAATAAAACAGAAAAAGACATTGCCTCAGGTAATTTAAAGGTTAGTCCTAAATACAAAGTAACTATAGAGCATCGGAAAAAAATCGTCAAAATTTTTCATAAAAGCTTTGTTAGAAAGGCTAAAACTGCAAAGAAGAAATTTCAACAACTTAATCCCGATTTATACTTTGGGGAAGAAATTGGCAGAACCTATGTAGGCCACATGCAAAAAGCGGTCTACCTACCCTTAGGCAAACTCTCATTTGCAGATAAGGTAGTAAAGGTCAATCATCCACAATTAATGACCCAGCAAGTAAAAAATGTATTGCACGAACCAGATGTAATCAAAGGTTTTCTTCCAGAGGATATTACAGGAATTCACAGTCTAGGACTTGGCGGAAGCCTCACTATACAGTTTACAGATAATGCTCTGACCAATGTAAATGGTCCTGATTTATACATTTTTGAAATCGGACAAATAGAACCTACCAATTTAGAAATCTCAAAAGATGGTAAAAAATGGATTAAAGTAGGCAAGATAGATGGCGGTGTTGCAGAGGTTGATATTGAAAAATTTGTAAAACAAGGTGAACTATTCTATTACGTGCGGCTTACAGACTTAAAAAAGCAAAGTGCCTTAGCAGGTGCCGATGTAGATGCCATTGCTGCCATAGGCTCTGCCATGCGTTTAAATCTTGATAGTCAAGTGCTATTTGATTCTGGGAAAAGTGTTTTAAAACATGAAGGCATTGAAGCCTTAAAAGAATTAGTACATAGTATTACTGTACTAAAAAAAGGTAAAGTAATCGTTGAAGGTCATACCGATGATGTAGGCAGTGAATCTACAAACAATGCATTGTCTTTGGCAAGAGCCAAAAGCGTATCTAAAACATTAAGACAATTTATACCAAGTATAAACTTTAAATGGGTTGAAAAAGGTTATGGAGAATCCAAACCATTGGTAAAAAACGACTCTGATAAAAACAGAAGTAAAAATAGACGAGTGGAAATCTTAGTCGTACCTAATTAAAACTAAACTTATTATGAAAAATACTTTAATAACATTATTGATTTCTATTTTAATACCAATTTCAAGTTTTGCACAGCAAGGAATTAATTATAAGGCTATTCTAAAAGATACAAATGGCAATGTATTGGCTAGTACTTTTATGAATGTGCAATTTACCATACATCAAAGCACAGTAGCAGGAACTATAGTATATCAAGAAGACCACAATTACACAACAAACGCCAACGGTTTAGTGGTACTTACTATTGGTACAGACAGTTCTCCAAGTGTAGGCACATTTACCGCAATAGATTGGGCAACAGGCTTGCATTTTTTACAAACAAGTGTAACTTATAGTGGTGGAACTATAAACTTTGATGCTACCGAGTTTAAAGCAGTACCATACGCAAAACATGCCAAAACCGCAGAAATAGCAGCCAATGTTTTTAGTGGCGATTATAACGACTTAACCAACCAACCAACAACACTACCTACAGGTTTAGAAAAAGTTACAGATAGCATAGATTCTGGAACTGGACTTCCCATCTATGGTTGGCGATTGATTGGTGCAGAGCCTGCAAATTATGGAAATATTGGTTTAAACGCAGTAGATATAAGTATATCACCTGAAGCATCAACTGGACGAGGAGCCATAGGAATTAATTCTACAGCAATGGGAAGTTATACAACTGCTTCTGGGATTATTTCCATAGCAATGGGAGATGCTACAAAGGCATCTGGATATAGTTCTACAGCAATGGGAAATTATACAACAGCATCAGGCGCTGGTTCCACTGCAATGGGAAGTTATACAACAGCATCAGGAACTCGTTCCACTGCTATGGGATTCAATACAACAGCATCAGGGGTTGCTTCTACAGCAATGGGAAGTGATACAACCGCTTCAGGAGATTTTTCCACAGCAATGGGATACAATACAACAGCACCATCCTATGCAGAAACTGTAATTGGCAGGAATAATACAAATTACACGCCAGACAACGCAATAGATTGGGATGTAGATGACAGGCTCTTTGTTATTGGTAATGGGCTAAGCAATTCTAATAGAAATAACGCATTAACGGTTTTAAAAAATGGGACTATTACAGCGCCATCATTAACTAATAATCTTATAAATACAGCAGGTGATAAAGCACTAATAACCAAAGAATATGCTGACTCAAATTATTTAACAGAATCTTCAAATTTAATACCTCTAGCATATGGCACTATAGAATTTACTGGTAACGTATTAAGTGGTACAGGTAATTTTACTGCTAGTATTAATAGTAATGTATTTGATATAAGCATTAGTGGAGAATATATGACTCCGTTTAATACTTTTTGTATAATTACTCCATATTCTACAGCATTCAGAACCTCATCTAATGGAATGGTTGGTGGTGATATTCAAGTTAGAATATTTAACAGTTCTGGTAGTTTAGCACCTGTGAGATTTCAATTTGTCATTTATAAACTTTAATAAAAAAACTATGAAAACAAAACAAATACAGTTAGTTCTCTTGATTACATTATGCTCAATTTATGGACATGCACAATCCATCGAGAAATATAGCATCGACTCAGGAGGAGATGCAACCACAGTTGGAGGCATAGAAATACTCTATACTATTGGCGAAGTAAATGTACAAGAATTAAACGCTGGAGGAATTTCGGTTTCTGAAGGATTTATAAACACCAATTTTAAAGTAAACATCAATCCACAAGTATTTTTACAAGGCCCTTTATTAAACCCAATGACTGTAGGATTGATGAATGATAATTTAAGAGCAAGTAGTTATTTACCAACTACAAGTCCTTATGCAGATGCAGTAACAGTTGTTTCAACGGTATTTAATACAGGAGGAACTTCTGGAACAGGTTTAGCACAAGATGATATTGTAGATTGGGTTTGGTTAGAAATTCGCCAAGCAAATGACAATACTAAAGTTGTGAGAGCACAATCTGTTCTTTTACAGCGCGATGGTGATATTGTGGGTTTAGACGGAATATCAACCTTAAAAATAAACGCAGCACCAACCAATTATTATGTAGTTGTAAAACACAGAAATCATTTAGGCGCAATGACTTCAACTGTTATGACTTTATCTGAATCGAGTACAACTTCTGTAGATTTTAAAAACAATGCACTTTTAACTTATGGCAGTAATGCCCGTGTAGATGTCGGTTCTGGAGTAATGGCACTTTGGACTGGTAGTACAAATGATTCAAGTCAAATAAAATTTCTAGGTGCAGGAAGTAGCGCAGATATTATTAAAGACTACATTCTTGCTGATTTAGGAAACTTTTTAAATTTCATCACCTATTCATCCACAGCTTATTTAAATGTGGACGTAAATCTTGATGGAATTGGACGATTTTCAGGATCAGGAGATGATAGTAATATTATAAAAGACAATGTATTGCAACATCCTGCAAACTTTTTGAATTTCCCAACATTTACAATAAACACAACTGTGCCACCAGAAAATTAATCACTAAAAAACAACAAATCATGAAAAAATTGTACACATTTATCACAGTCCTTTTAATTACTACCTTGAGTTATTCACAAGGCTATGAGTTTGGTATTGTCCATATTACAGACCATACTTTTAAAGTCGTTGCTATACCAGATTTCACGTCATCTGGAAATACAGACATTTCTAACATAGGATTCACATTAATGCTTCCAGATGGAAATGCAGATGTTACTAACTTAACAGGCTTATTAGGCGGAAGGCCTTGGGCAGTTAATTCGAATGCTACTGCAGCAATTCTTCAGGCTAACTATGGAGGTGATGGTACAGAAGATGCTTTTTTAATAACTCTTGATCCAGGGCAAACGTTACTTTCTCATAATACAGGAGATCAAATAGATTTGGTCAGTTTTGATGTGAGTAATTCTCCAACAACAGGAACCATGCGATTTTTATTAAATACCGAAACTATTGCAATGAATGCCTCTAATGCTTTAGATAGTTTTTTTCAATCAAATATAGATAATACCACAACCCAAAACTATTTTTTAGGTTTAGCCTCAGGCATGGAAAGTTTTAGTTTCTCTGTTTTAGGTATCGAGGATACTGTCATTTTAAAGAATATGTCTATTTACCCAAATCCAGCTTCAGAATTTATTAATATTTCTTCCTCTATAGAGATTGAGATAGTAAAGGTGTTCAATGTACTAGGCAAAGAGGTTTTAAGTACTAATGAAACTTCGCAACTAAAAGTCAATCATTTGCAATCAGGGATATATTTTCTAAAAATATTTGCAAATAAAAGAAGCGCAACAAAAAAGATAGTAATCAAGTAGAAGTTATAGGTTATAACAACCTTTATTTTGATACGTGTTATAAGCGTAAATGCAATAATTAAAAAAAAATTAATAAAAGGTAGCTTTTGATACTATATAGCAATTACAAATTGTTTTCCTATTGGAGTTTACTCTGCAAATGTAGAGGAAAAGCAAGAGGGTAACACGCTGCGCGATGTCACTAGCTATCAATTCGCTCAAATACAAGCTATTATGTATTTAAAATAGCTTTGTTTGTTTAAGGTTCTGATTTTAGTAGAAGTGCCTCATCCGCGATTTTTAGTATTATCCCATTCTTTGAATAGGACATTCCTTTTAAGGCTAATTTCTGAACGCTGTCCGTTTACTGTTATACGTGCATAGACAGGAGAGTAATTATTAATAGCTCTTGTAGCGTTTATCCAAAATGATAAACTGAAGGTGGTTTGTGATTGCATAGTTGTCGTCTTTAAATTAAACATTCATTCAAGACGAAAGTCAAATCAACTATTTCAAAAACAGTATTTTAAGTGGTTATTCGGTTCACACTTTTTAGTTTGTAAACTGTGAACCGAATTAAATCATATAATATCAATTCTTATGATAGTCTAAAAACCAGAAAACCTTGTTAATCATATGATTAACAAGGTTTTAGTCGTAATTGATATTACTTTTGGTCGGGGTGGCAGGATTCGAACCTGCGGCCTCCACGTCCCAAACGTGGCGCGATAACCGGGCTACGCTACACCCCGAATTGATTATCTTTTATAATGAATTTCTAATACATCTTGCGGAGAGACAGGGATTCGAACCCTGGGTACCTATTTCTAGGTACGACGATTTAGCAAACCGCTCCTTTCGGCCACTCAGGCACCTCTCCAATTTTTTTAAGAACTTAGCATTTTTGTCTCAAATGCGGATGCAAATGTAACTTTTCATTAGCAACAATACAACAGTTTTTTACATTTTTTTTATTGAAAAATTATTCTGGGTATTCTATCCTGAGATGGAAGATGTTAGCTAGTTTAGTTTTTAGTACTTTCTTTATCGATTGTATTTCTTTAAATGTAATATTAGCATTCAAAAATTGACCATCTTCCATTTGTTTACTAATTATTGATTCTACAAATTTATCAATCTTTGTTGTGGTTGGTTCTTTTAAACTTTTAGAAGCTGCTTCAACACTATCACACATCATTAATATAGCTGTTTCTTTACTAAATGGCTTTGGTCCAGGGTATCTAAAATCGGCTTCATTGGTATTCTCATTTAAATCTTTTTCCTTTCTGTAAAAATAATACACCAAACTATTCCCGTGATGTGTCCTTATAAAATCTATAACCCTATCTGGTAAATTATATTTTTTCGCAATCTCTATGCCGTCAAGTGTATGGTCTATTATAATCTTTGCACTTTCACGAGATGACAATTCATCATGCGGATTTATACCTGTGGCTTGATTTTCAGTGAAATAAGTAGGATTCTTCATCTTCCCAATATCATGATACAATGCGCCTACTCTAATTAGCATAGCATTTGCTCCAATTTCATTTGCAGACGCTTCAGCTAAATTTGCAACATTTAATGAATGATGAAACGTTCCTGGTGCTTTATTAGAGAGTTCTTTTAATAGTTTACTATTTGTATCAGACAGCTCTAGTAAAGAGACATCGGAAACCAACCCAAATAATTTTTCATAGATATAAATTAAAGGCTGTACAAATAATGTTGCTAATCCACAAAGAACAAAAAGGCCAAAAGTAGAAGGATCTAAATTAGTAATATCGCCTTCTTGAATTACAAAAAAAGCAAAATAAGCAATAATATATATTAGTGTAATTTGTCCTACAGAAATAAATAGATTTGCGCGTTTATATAATTCGGAAACTGTTAAAATTGTTACGATTCCAGCAATTATTTGAAGAAACATATACTCGTAACTATTAGGCACAATAAACCCTAATAAAAGCACCGTAAGTACATGTGCAAATAATCCTAATCGTGCATCAAAAAAAGCTTTCAATACCAAAGGAAGGATACATAACGGTACAACATATACGTATTGAGAATTATAATTAATCACTAAAGTGGTTAATAAAATCATCAATAATATATTGAAAAATATGAAGGTTACTTTAGTATTATCTAAGAAGACTTCCATTCTATATTTTCTTAAAAATAAGAGTAGCATTAATAATGCAAGAGCGACTAATAAGGCATAAGCAAATATGATGAGATTATAATTAGACTCGTTCCATACTTGAGATTCATATTCTATTTCTAATGATTTTAAAACATCATATTTATTACCTTCTACAATTTCCCCTTTAGATATAATAAGTGTTCCCTTTTCTATACGACCTCTTACGCTAGAAATCTCTTCAAGATTTTCATTGAGAGCATTTTGGGTTAATGAAGAGTTTAATTTTAAATTAGGTTTTATAACATCAAAAAATATAGACACAAAAGTAGCATCAAAACTTTCTAGGTCATTATTTTTTAACTGATCTTCAATAACACTTCTAAATCCATCAATTTTAGTAAGGCTAGAAAATTCAGTCTCTCCATATTGGGTTTGGGCATCTAATAATATTACATTTTTATTATCTAAATACTCATACTCTTCATCTAATACTCCATATTTATAAATAGCATTTATTGCAGATATACCAACTCCTAATAGCGCTTTATTTTCACTAATTATACTATCGACAAATGAAGCCTTGAACTTTTCAGAATAGTCGTTTAAAACAGAAGACTTTACTGAGGCATCGATATCAAAATAAACGGCACTCTCATTTGATGCTTCAATTTGTTCTTTTTCTATTTCTTCAGAAGATTTTTTTATAGCAAAATCAAAAGGAGCTAAAAGGCTTTCGGATTGCCAAGGTTTTCCTTTATCAAAATCGTATCTAAATTTCCCGCTCTTCGGAAATAGATAAACAATTAAAAAGGTGGTACTTAAAAACAAAAGCACTTTATATAAAAGTGCATGATTTTTATACCATTTATTAATTAAGTCATTCATTACAGCAACTATTAAAGCACAAATTATTAATAGAGAATTCTACAACTTTAATGTATGCTTAGGCATTCAAAAGTAAGAAAATATAATAGAACTTATGTTATCAAATCTTAGCGGTCATTTAATTAAAAAAATGATTAATTTTGCAGCTATAAAACAAAATAGACTTAAAAATGAGTAGAGACGTCGTAATTGTATCAACTGCAAGAACTCCTATAGGAAGTTTTTTAGGAGCTTTATCAACCATTCCTGCACCAAAACTAGGCGCTATTGCCATAAAAGGTGCTTTAGATAAAATTAATTTAAAACCTGAACTGGTAGAAGAAGTTTTAATGGGGAATGTTGTTCAAGCTGGAACCGGTCAAGCTCCTGCACGTCAGGCTGCTATTTATGCTGGTATTCCTAATACGGTTCCATGTACTACTATAAATAAAGTTTGTGCTTCTGGCATGAAAGCTGTTATGCAAGCCGCTCAATCTATTGCACTTGGCGACACTGATATTGTTGTTGCTGGCGGAATGGAAAACATGAGTATGATTCCTCATTATTTTCATGCAAGAACTGCAACAAAATTTGGACCTGCTAGCTTAATTGATGGTATGCAAAAAGACGGATTAGTTGATGCCTATGACCAAAATGCTATGGGTGTTTGTGCTGACGCATGTGCTACAGAGTATGAGTTTTCAAGAGAAGATCAAGATGCTTATGCAATACAATCTTATACACGTTCTGCTGCTGCTTGGGATGCGGGAAAGTTTAATAATGAAGTTGTTTCTGTTGAAGTACCTCAACGTCGTGGAGAATCTGTTATTGTTTCTAAAGATGAAGAGTACACTAATGTTAAGATGGAAAAAATTCCAGCTTTAAGGTCTGCATTTACTAAAGAAGGTACTGTTACTGCTGCCAATGCTTCTACTATTAATGATGGTGCTGGAGCAATGGTTTTGATGAGTAAAGAAAAAGCAAATGAATTAGGTTTAACGCCTTTAGCTACTATAAAAAGTTATGCAGATGCTGCTCAAGAACCAAAATGGTTTACTACAGCTCCCGCAAAAGCATTGCCTAAAGCCTTAAATAAAGCAGGTATTGCTATTAATGATGTTGATTTTTTTGAATTTAATGAAGCCTTTTCTATAGTAGGTTTGGCTAATATGAAAATATTAGGTTTAGATGACAGTAATGTTAATGTTAATGGTGGCGCTGTATCTTTAGGACATCCTTTAGGATGCTCTGGAGTAAGAATTGTTATAACATTATTAAGTGTCTTAGAACAAAACGATGCGAAAATTGGTGCTGCTGCTATATGTAATGGTGGTGGTGGTGCTTCTGCAATTGTAATAGAACGTAATTAAGATAGTTTAATGCAATATGGAATTTGTAATCTGAGTATTGTTCCACTTAGAGTTGAACCTAGTGATTCGTGTGAGTTAGTCTCTCAGGTACTCTATGGTGAAATTTTTAAAGTATTAGAGCAACGTAAATCTTGGAGTAGAATTCGATTAAATTTTGACAAGTACGAAGGATGGATAGATAATAAACAATATCTAGAAATTAATGAAAACACTTACAAAGAAATTAAAGAGCAAGATTATATTTTATCTACAGATTTAATAGAATATATTCAAGATAAAAACCAGCAATTACATACAATTCCACTAGGTTCTTCTTTAAATGGTTTAGAGATATTGAATCATACATTTGATGGGAATTCAATTTCTTCTAAACAAGATAAATCTAGCCTAATTGAGACGGCATTTACTTATTTAAATGCGCCTTATCTTTGGGGAGGAAAAACACCTTTTGGTATTGACTGTTCTGGTTTTACTCAAATGGTCTATAAACTCAATGGCTATCCTATCTTGCGTGATGCTTCACAGCAAGCTACTCAAGGACAAGCTTTGAGTTTTATTGAAGAAAGCGAACCTGGTGACTTAGCTTTTTTTGATAATGCAGAAGGATTGATAACTCATGTAGGTATCATCATGAAAGACAACTATATAATCCATGCTCATGGTAAAGTGAGAATTGACAGACTTGATCATTCTGGTATTTACAATGTTGATAAACAAATTCACACTCATAAATTGAGAGTGATAAAAAAAATTATATAAAAAAAAGCGATTAGTTATACTAATCGCTTTTTTTCTTAATTACTTTTATAATAAACTAGTTTCCTGCTTCCATCTCATCAATTTTTGCTTTCATAGCTTTAAACTTATCCATTTGAGATGTAGTACTATAAATATTCATAAGTGTTTGTGCAGCTTGAATATTCTTTGGCTTTAACTTTAGAGTAGTTTCCAAAAAAGGAATCGCTGACAAATACAAATCATTACGTTTAGCTCTTAACTCATCATAACGTTTATTGTCTGCCGATGATGTTCCTAACGAATTCATTTCTTCAACAATTGGTTGCTCAGTACTTAATATTAATACGGCCATATTGTTATATGCATCAGCATAAGAAGGATCTAATGAAATTGCCTTCTCATAATACACTTTTGCTGCGTCATTATCTCCTGCCTCTGCCGAAATCACACCTAAGTTATATTGTAATTCCGCATTGTCAGGATCCATAGTTGTAGCCTCTTGCATTAATTCCTTAAACCTCTCTCTGTTCCCCATTTTGAGTTGAACATTTGCTTCTGAAATTAATAAACCTAAGTCATCTGGATTTTGCTCCCTAGCGGCTTTCATAGAAGCAATAGCTCTTTCATTATCACCATTACTAATATGAATAAGTGCAATATTTTTAACTATCTCTGCAGATTTTGATTCTGTTTGCTTTTCTTTCGGCGCAATGTAAGCTCCAGATTTCACTGAAGTATCACGTATAATTTGATTATCAAATACTTCTTCTTCTCCAGACTCTTTATTAGTTGCCGTATATAACATACCAACACCTTGATAATCTAAGTCTCTAAGTTCTTCATAGAACTTTAAAGATGTAACATAATCTTGACCTGTTACGGCAGTTGATGCAGCATAGTATAAATACAAAGTATCTTTAGGAGACATTCTATAGGCATAATCAAAACCTATTGAAGCTCTAGCATAATCTTTACTCCCTAAAGCAGAATTGGCTTTAGTTAGATAATTGTTTATGATTTTAGACTTTAATTCGGTAACACCTCCAGAGTATTTTCCTTTAGCAGAACCTTCGATTTCTTGTACCATATTGAAACTCTCTACTGCTTTAGAAATATCTTCGTTAGAAGCACTTCCGTTTGCATATAGAGCTTGTCCTTTAAGGTAATAGAATTTTGCTTTCATTTTAGCATCTGCACTTCCAATTAAAGATTCAGCAGATTGAATTGCAGATTTAGCATCTGCAAAATTTCCAGTTTTAATTGCCTTTTCAGCAGCTTTAATTTCGCTTTTTTGTGAAAATGAAATGGTACTTACCAAAAGTGATAGAGCAACTACAATTTGTTTTTTCATTTTTAGTTATTTTTATTAGGGTTAATGGTTATTCTTCTTCGTTAATATCAAGAGTTGTGCCATCCTCATTAACATCTTCAATATCAATGTTTTCAGGGTCTATTTCCTCTTCGTCTTCTTTCATTACTTTAGCAACTGCTGCTATAGAATCATTTCCTTTTAAGTTAATAAGCTTTACACCTTGTGTTGCTCTACCCATCACTCTTAAATCTTTAACTTCCATTCTAATAGCTATTCCAGATCTATTAATAATCATTAAATCATCTTCATCAGTAACGCTTTTAATAGCGACTAAATGACCTGTTTTTTCAGTAATAGAAATGGTTTTAACACCTTTCCCTCCTCGATTTGTAATTCTATATACTGCCTCTCCATCTTCTGGATCGTCAATATAACTTCGTTTTCCATAGCCTTTTTCAGAAACAACTAAAACAGATTCTTCTTGAGGGCTTTCTATAGCGATCATACCTATTACTTCATCAGTATCATTGGTTAAACGAATACCTCTAACACCTGAAGCATTTCTACCCATTGGTCTCGTTTTTGCTTCTTCAAATCGAATGGCTTTACCAGATTTCAAAGCTAACATTACTTGGCTATTACCTGTTGTTAATTTAGCTTCAAGTAGTTCATCTCCTTCTTTAATTGTAATGGCGTTAATACCATTTGTTCGAGGTCTTGAATATTGTTCTAACGATGTCTTCTTAACTTGACCTTGCTTGGTCGCCATAATCACATAATGATTGTTAATATAGTCTTCATCTTTTAGATCTTGAGTACAGATAAATGCTTTTACTTTATCATCTTGCTCAATATTTATTAAGTTTTGAATCGCTCTACCCTTAGACGTTTTACTGCCTTCTGGTATTTCATAAACACGCATCCAGAAACATTTTCCTTTTTGAGTAAAGAATAACATGTATTGGTGATTTGTACCAACAAACAGATGTTCTAAGAAATCTTCATTTCGAGTTGTAGATGCTTTTTGACCAACACCTCCTCTATTTTGAGTTTTGTATTCGGTTAGAGATGTTCTCTTAATATATCCAGCGTGAGAAATAGTAATTACAACTTGTTCATCTGGAATCATGTCTTCGATACTTAAATCCCCTCCAGCATATTCAATTAATGAACGACGCTCATCACCATATTTATCTTTAACAACTAAAAGCTCTTCTTTAATAATGTCATAACGACGTTCTTGCTTATCAAGAATATCTTTTAAGTTTTCAATAGTTTTCATCAACTCATCATACTCAGAACGCAATTTATCTTGTTCTAACCCTGTAAGTTGACGCAATCTCATTTCAACGATTGCTTTAGCTTGTATTTCTGAAAGTTCAAATCTTTCAATTAATTTAGCACGAGCTTCATCAGCATTTGAAGAGGCTCTAATAAGAGCAATAACTTCATCAATATTATCTGAAGCTATAATTAACCCTTCTAATATATGAGCCCGTTCTTCTGCTTTACGTAATTCATATTTAGTTCGTCTAACAACAACTTCATGTCTATGCTCAACGAAATAATGAATCATTTCTTTTAGATTCAATAATTGTGGACGTCCATTTACTAATGCAATATTATTGACACTAAAAGACGACTGTAATGCTGTATATTTATACAACATATTTAATACAATATTAGGAATAGCATCACGTTTTAAAACGTAAACAATACGCATACCATTTCTATCAGATTCATCCCTTATTAGAGATATCCCATCAATCTTTTTGTCATTAACTAAATCGGCAGTCTTTTTAATCATGTCTGCCTTGTTAACTTGGTAAGGTATTTCAGTAACAATAATACTTTCTCGTCCTTGAACTTCTTCTATTCTGGCTTTTCCACGAATAACAATTCGCCCACGTCCAGTCTTAAAAGCTTCTCGAACACCATCATACCCATAAATTGTTCCTCCTGTAGGAAAATCTGGAGCTTTTACGTGCTGAATTAGCTCATCAATTTCAATGTCATTATTTTCAATATAAGCAATTGTACCATCAATAACTTCAGATAAATTATGTGGTGGCATATTTGTAGCCATCCCAACTGCAATACCTGAAGCACCATTTACTAAAAGCCCAGGTATTCTTGTAGGCAAAACTGTTGGTTCTTGTAATGTATCATCAAAGTTTAATTTGTGATCTACAGTTTCCTTATCAATATCTGCAAGCATCTCTTCCGAGATCTTCTTCATTCTTGCTTCAGTATAACGCATTGCTGCAGGACTATCGCCATCAATTGAACCAAAGTTACCTTGGCCATCTACTAACATGTAACGTAAACTCCATTCTTGAGCCATACGAACCATAGCATCATAAACTGATGTATCACCATGAGGATGGTACTTACCTAAAACTTCACCAACTATTCTTGCTGATTTTTTATGAGCAGTATTTGATCTAACACCTAATTCATGCATTCCATAAAGTACACGTCTGTGAACAGGTTTTAAACCGTCTCTCACATCTGGTAATGCACGTGACACAATGACCGACATTGAATAATCAATGTAAGCTGATTTCATTTCATCTTCAATGTTAATAGGGATCAATTTCTCTCCGTCTTCCATATATATTATAAATTAGATTTTTGTAGGTTTTCAAATCGTGCTAAGATAACGATTTCCATAGTGTTTAAGCGTTTTATATCTTCGAAATTTGAAACTTTTTATTAACAAATTTTAACTTTATTTTTAATAAGTATGTTGTTAAAAACTTTGAATTTGTAAAGTTTTTTCACTCTATTAGTAGCAGTCCTATATTTAAGGTATAATTTTTGCCCTTTTATAGGTAGATTTTATTATTTTTAATGCAGAAAGAGATTACTATGGATGATAATTTTTCCCCAAGAGTTAAAGATGTAATTGCATATAGCAAAGAAGAAGCCCTGCGTTTAGGTCACGACTTCATTGGTACCGAGCATTTAATGCTAGGTCTGCTTCGCGATGGCAATGGTAAAGCTATAGATATTCTAAATGCGCTAGATATTGACCTTAATCATTTAAGAAGAAAAGTTGAGATTTTAAGTCCGGCAAACCCCAATATTACAGTAGCTTCTAATGAAAAAAAGAATTTACATCTTACTAGACAAGCTGAACGTGCTCTTAAAACAACTTTTTTAGAAGCTAAATTATTTCAAAGCACATCTATTAATACTGCACATTTACTGTTGTGTATTTTAAGAAATGAAAACGATCCTACCACCAAACTTTTAAACAAGTTAAAGGTAGATTATGATAACGTAAAAGAACAATTCAAATTTATGATTACAAATGACGATGATTATTTAGATCTTCCAAAAGCAGAATCATTTTCTGATGACGAACCAAATAATGAAGGAGAAGCTAAAGAAAACCCTTTTGGTCAGTCTTCAGCAAAATCAACAAAAAAATCTAAAACTCCAGTTCTAGATAACTTTGGAAGAGACTTAACTGTATTTGCTGAAGAAGGCAAACTTGATCCAGTAGTTGGACGGGAAAAAGAAATACAACGTGTATCTCAAATTTTGAGTAGACGAAAAAAGAATAACCCATTATTAATTGGAGAACCAGGAGTAGGTAAATCTGCTATTGCTGAAGGCTTAGCACTTAGAATAATTAAAAGAAAAGTATCAAGAACATTATTTAATAAACGCGTTGTAACCTTAGACTTAGCAAGCTTAGTTGCTGGAACTAAATATAGAGGACAGTTTGAGGAACGTATGAAAGCGGTTATGAATGAACTTGAAAAGAATGATGATATTATTCTTTTTATTGATGAAATTCATACTATTGTTGGTGCTGGTGGAGCTACAGGTAGCTTAGATGCTTCTAATATGTTTAAACCTGCTCTCGCAAGAGGAGAAATTCAATGTATTGGGGCAACAACACTTGATGAATATAGACAGTACATTGAAAAAGATGGTGCTTTAGAGCGTCGTTTTCAAAAAGTGATCGTAGAACCAACAACAGTTGAAGAAACTATAGAAATTCTTAACAATATTAAAGGCAAATACGAAGAACATCACAATGTTAATTACACCTCTGAAGCTATTGAAGCATGTGTTAAATTAACAAATAGATATATGACAGAACGATTCTTACCAGATAAAGCTATTGATGCTTTAGATGAAGCAGGATCTCGTGTTCATATTACTAATATAGATGTTCCTAAGCAAATTCTTGAACTCGAGAATAAACTTGAAGAAGTTAAGGAAACAAAAAATACAGTTGTTAAAAAACAAAAGTATGAGGAAGCTGCAAAATTAAGAGATGATGAAAAACGCATTGAAAAAGAATTAGCTATTGCTCAAGAAAAATGGGAAGAAGAAACGAAACAACATAGAGAAGTTGTAACCGAAGACAATGTAGCAGACGTTGTCTCTATGATGACTGGAATTCCTGTAAATAGAATAGCACAAACTGAAAGTAACAAACTAGCACAATTACCTGAACTTATTAAAGGCAAAGTGATTGGCCAAGATGAAGCTGTCTCAAAGGTCGTAAAAGCAATTCAGCGTAATCGTGCTGGACTTAAAGATCCAAACAAGCCAATTGGTTCATTTATATTTTTAGGTCAAACAGGAGTTGGTAAAACACAATTAGCAAAAGTATTAGCCCGTGAACTTTTTGACAGTGAAGAATCACTTGTTAGAATAGATATGAGTGAATACATGGAAAAATTTGCTATTTCTAGATTAGTTGGAGCACCTCCAGGATACGTTGGCTATGAGGAAGGCGGGCAGTTAACAGAAAAAGTTAGAAGAAAACCTTATGCTGTAATTCTTTTAGACGAAATTGAAAAAGCACACCCAGATGTCTTTAATATGCTTTTACAAGTCTTAGATGATGGTTACTTAACTGATAGTCTTGGTCGCAAAATTGATTTTAGAAATACAATCATTATTATGACATCTAATATTGGAGCTAGAAAATTAAAAGACTTTGGTCAAGGTGTAGGTTTTGGCACTTCTGCTAAAGCTGCTCAAGCAAATGATAATTCAAGAAGTATTATTGAAAATGCGCTTAAAAAAGCATTTGCTCCTGAATTCTTAAATAGAATTGACGATGTTATGGTCTTTAATGCTTTAGAAAGAGAAGACATCAACAAAATTATTGATATTGAGTTGGCGCATCTTATTAAAAGAATAGAGGATCTAGGTTACCAATTAAAACTTAGTAAAAAAGCTAAAGATTATATTGCCGATAAAGGCTTTGACAAAGAGTATGGCGCTAGACCTTTAAAAAGAGCTATTCAAAAATATATTGAAGATGCACTAGCTGAAGAAATCATCAATTCTCAATTGCAAGAAGGGGATACAATTCAAATGGACTTAGATACCAAATCTGAGGAATTAACCATCAAAATTGTTAAATCTGAAACGCAAACAGAATCATAGTATTAGCTTAAAATTTAAAAAAGCCTCTTTAAATAAGAGGCTTTTTTTTTGTTTCAAGCTTTTATAATCAGTAACTTTAAATGATGACAGATCAAATTACACTTGATTTTTGCAAGGTTCATATTTATGATTACTATATGGTAGTTACTGTAAATATGGGAATAAACATGACAGTGTATCATAATAATATCCTGAAAGGTGTTGCTGATTCTTATTTCAAAAACAAACCATTTGTCTATATCACGCATCGCATAAACTCCTATTCTGTAGATCCTTCTACATATAAAGAAACAGCAAAAATCAATAATCTTGTAGGGTTTTGTGTGGTCTCTAAAAACTTCATGGCAAAGAGTACTGCTGAAATAGAAAAACTATTTTTAAATACCATCCCTTTTGAAATTTTTGACACACTCGAAGAAGCTATCAGTTGGACAAAATCTGTAATCCACTAAACACTTTATTTTTCCATTTCGGAAATTCTTCCTTTAAAACTATTACTTTATACTATTCTTTTTTGATAGAAAGAACACTTTATTTAATAAGAAAGATTACATCTATACTATTATCTAATTAAGAGATATAACATCTAAGCAAAAAAAAGGCAGCTATAAAATAGCTGCCTTTAATATGACCCTTAGGGATAATTCCCTAATTATTTATCAATTACTTCTTACCAGAAGAAACAATTTTCTTAGTAACAGAACCTTGATTCGTCGTTAACTTCACATAGAACATTTGGTTTGAGATTCTTGATAAATCAAATGTAGATCTACCTTTAGAACCAGCAACATAGTTGTTATTATTCTCTGTTAAGATCAATAGACCTTTAGTATCGAATAACTCAATAGTTACTTTAGTTTCAAACTCAAATGAGTAAGCTATATTAACTTCTTTATCAAATGGTACTGGATAAGCAGTAAAGTCGATTTTCACATCTTCTTGAGCTAACTCAGACTCTCTTAATACACTATTACAGCTTACATTCAACTCATAATTACCAGTATTAGACAAGAATCCTCTCATAAAGATATTATACACAACACCATCTTCCGCAAAGAACGCAACTTCAGATGAGAATCCTGAACATCCTGAACCATCATCATTATCAGCTACTTGAGTTTCTCCACAGTCTGTAAAGATTGTGATACGAGTATCATAATCTGCTGTATTACATGTACTAAACACAGTCATATCATCACCTGTTCCTGTAAATGTATACCAGTTTCCAATACCTCCGTTAGGACCTGCAACATCTTCTGCTCCTGCATCAGACGTATCTCCAAATACAGTATCTCCACAGAATAACTCACCTAAAGATGGTAATTCACATACTGGTTCTGGACATATTACACTCAATTCATAATTACCTGTCTCAGATAAGAATCCTCTCATGAACACATTGTACTCAACATCTAACTCAGCAAAGAAACTAACTTGAGATGTAAATCCGCTACAATTAGCAAAATCATCATCGTTATCAGCTACTTGAGTTTCTCCACAGTCAGTAAAGATTGTGATACGTGTATCATAATCTGCTGTATCACATGTACTCAATACAACCATATCTTGACCTGTACCTATAAATGTGTACCAGTTTCCAATACCTCCGTTAGGACCTGCAACATCTTCTGCTCCTGCATCTGATGTATCTCCTATTACAGAGTCTCCACAGAATAACTCACCTAAAGATGGTAATTCACATACTGGTTCTGGACAAATCACACTTAATTCATATGCACCAGTATCAGATAAGAATCCTCTCATGAATACGTTGTATACAACATCTAACTCAGCAAAGAAACTAACTTCAGATGAGAACGACGCACAACCTGCTGCATCATCATTATCAGCAACTTGAGTTTCTCCACAGTCAGTAAAGATTGTGATACGTGTATCATAATCTGCTGTATTACATGTACTCAATACAACCATATCTTGACCTGTACCTATAAACGTGTACCAGTTTCCAACACCTCCATTAGGACCTGCAACATCTTCAGCTCCTGCATCAGATGTATCTCCTAATACAGTATCTCCACATTCTAATACATCAGCATCTAGACATGGATCGAATGGATCAATAGACCAAGTATAAGTTACATCACACGAACCTGTGTTACCACATCCATCATCTGCTGTAAATGTTCTTACTAAAGTATACTCTTCAATTCCTGTATCACTATTTGTAGATGAACTTATTACATCAGTGAAATCATGAGTTTGACCAGCTCCTTGACAGTTATCTGTATAAGGCGCTTTATCAGCTAATGACGTTGGCGCTTCATCAATAAGACCAAAGTCTTGACCATCTGGGCACTCAACAACTGGAGCAGTATCATCTACTATAATAAATGTACAAACAAAAGGTTCAGATACATTTTCACAGTTATCTTCAACTTCAAAAGTTACAGTAAGTGTTGTAGAACAGTCACCTTTATCTTCATCTTTTCCAATCACTCTATATACTAACTCTTCAACCTCTGCACAGTTATCTGCATAACATGGTATCAATGTACCATTCATTTGTGCTACAGTTAAACCTGCAACAGACCAAGAGTTATCTCCTGCTGAAATCTCATCACCAATTAGTAATGAAATTGAAGCATCTTGAGGACAATCTGCACCATTTTCAGTTCCGATTATAATAACTTCGTTATCACATTCTCCTGTTGGTTGAGGCGCAGTATTATCACCACCTTGGTAGTTCACTTTCACAAGAGCTGCTTTGTTTCCACAAGCATCTTCTGCAGTATATTCAAATACTCTTATCCACTCACAGTCTGTACCGTAAGTCTTCTCTTCTTTAACTACAGTTACTTCACTACAGTTATCTCCGAAAAGTGCTGCGATATCTTCTTCAGAAGGTTCTCCTAAATCAGAATCGATGCATAAGTCTAAAGTATTTTGACCCATTGGTAATTCACCTTCTAACATTGGAGGCATTGTATCTGCTCCACTATTAACGATTACTACGTTATCAGCAAAGTTCTCACAAGCATCCTGTACAGTATACGTATATGTTGCAGTCCATCCACAATCATCACCTACAATTGAAGGATCTAATGCAGTAACTATAACAGTTCCACAGTTATCAGTATATGCCGCTTCAATATCAGCTAATGCCGGAGCACCAGGATTTTCGCTTAAACACTGTAAACCTGTAGTACCTTCTGGTAATGTCCCTGTTAATTCAGGAGCAGAATAATCTCCACCATTATAGAATACTTTTACTGGATTAGCAAAGTTTCCACAATCATCTTGGATTTCATATCTGTACATTACTGCCCAATGACAATCATCTTCTTGAGGAGCAGATTCTGTTTTAGTAACATTTACGTTACCACAGTTATCATCAAATAAAGCAGCAATTTCTGCTTCAGTTGGTCCTAATGGACGATTTTCAAAACATAAATCTAAATTAGATTCACCTTGAGGTAATTCTCCAACTAATTCTGGAGCAGTTTCGTCAATTACAGTAATTGTATGTTTAGCTGTAATAGTACGTCCACAATCATCAGTATAAGTAAAGTCTACATCAAAAGTACCACAACTTCCATCGAAAGGTTGTGCTTCACCTTGAACTGATCCTGAAATCTCACAAGCTCCTGTTCCTCCATTTGTATATGATAAGAACTGAGGTTGGTAAGTTGGTAATTCTTCACATTGTATTGAAGTATCATCAATTTCATCAAATTCAGCTATTGGTGCTGGTAATACTGTAATTACTTTCTTAGCTGTGATTGTTCTCTGACAATCATCAGTGTAAGTCCAGTCTACCTCTAATGTTCCTCCACAATATGTGTAAGAACCACT
>MAAC01016506.1_pt1 | contig 147783 bp, 134 predicted proteins | sample 1115981 | NCBI WGS metagenome assembly MAAC01 (sample SAMN04961126, study PRJNA320927) | seawater metagenome | isolation source: sample BD02T64 sea water enriched with oil for 64 days | place: USA:Gulf of Mexico | collected 2013-07-27 | reverse complement strand
CCTCGCTAACAAGCAATAATTTATTATTGTAAGCACGGTCTGGTAGTTCAGTTGGTTAGAATACCTGCCTGTCACGCAGGGGGTCGCGAGTTCGAGTCTCGTCCAGACCGCAATTAAAATGTTGTGTTGTGACACAGAAATGTGTCGCTAGGTTTATGTAGTTAAACCGATGAGAAGCTTGTCCATTTGGATAGGCTTTTTTTGTTATAGGGAGATTCTTATCTAAAATGCCAATTTTCCTTCTTATTTTCTTAAAAAAAGTGTGCCTATAGGTGTACTATTTAAGTAAAAAGTACCCCACTAAAATATTCTACCTATATTTATTCATTATACAACTAATAACCAATGATAAAATTCTTTAGAAAAATACGTTACGATCTTATGGGACAAAATAAAACTGGAAAATATTTAAAATATGCGGTTGGGGAAATCGTATTAGTTGTTATTGGAATTTTATTAGCATTACAAATAAATAATTGGAACCAGGAAAGAATTAATCAAAAACGAGTTACTAATTACTTAATTAATTTAGTTGAAGATATTAAATCGGACATTGTTCATTATAAAATCAATATAAATGGATACAAGGATGATCTTAATAACAACAAGAGACTTTTTATAAATGACGATTATAAATTGTTAGCCGCGGATTCTCTTTTGAAACTTGTTAATAGCTACTATCACATCAACAGGACTTCTAGCCAAACTTATGAAAAAATTAAAAACGCTGGACTTATTGAATCTCTAGGCTCAGAAACAACTAATAAAGCTGTAAATGATTATTATAACTTAGAAATTATTTATTACATAAACCTGTTTAAATGGGATAAAGAATACAGTAATAAGGATTCCGATTTTTGGTTTTATAATGAAACCTTTGAATCTAGTTCGGACAGAGATTATAAAACCAACGCACTTGCCTTTCTAGATAGTCCTGACAAAAGAAAAAATGATTTAATAAATCTTATAGAATCAATTCAAGGCAGAAACCACTTAAGAGGTGCAATAATTAGGAAGGAGCACACGCTAAAAAGAGTACAGGAATTAAAATCTGTTGCTGAAAATTTAATAAAAATGATTAACCAAGAACTAGAAAAGAGATTGTAAACCTAAGAAGTATATAGTTCACTGCTTCCTTATTACAAAAGATGAATAATAAGATGAATCTAACAAAGATAAAAATCTAATCATAATATACAATTACTTACATGAGAGTTCTCGAGTCTCGTGCAGACCAGGACCATGCGTAAAGAAAACATCCAGTGGATGTTTTTAGCGAAGGGCCTAGGTGGCGCTTTGGCCGTTTAAAATGTTGTGTTGTGATACAAAAATGTATCGCTAGGTTTATGTAGTAAACCGATGAGAAGCTTTTCCAATAGGAAGGGCTTTTTTTGTTTGGTGGAGGTTCTTATCTAAAACGCCAATTTTCCTTCTTATTTTCTCTAAAAAAGTGTGCCTGTAGGTGTACTATTTCCTTCTAATTTGTGCCATTTTACATCAAAAAAGACACCTCTGAGGACACCCCAAAAATTCAAAAGACACCTATTTAATTAAAATCCAAAAATTATGAAACTTAATATATTGTTTATAGCTAATAAACGCAAAGTAACAAGTACTGGAAAATGTACTCTTTTATGTAGAATAACTTATAGAAAATCAAGGAAATCATTAAGTACTGGTCTTATGGTTAATCCTCTACTCTGGAACAGTAAAAAACAACAAGCTGAACCACCAGAACCCGATGAAAGTTACATCAACACCCAACTAAGCCTGATAAGACAAAATCTTAATCAGGCTTTTTTATTTCTACAAGTGAAGGGAACTTCATTTACTGTACTAGATATTTATCATCAATACAAAGGAGAAGCTCCAAAAGATGAGCTAGGTGTTATAGAAGTTTATAAGCTACATAATGCTAGAATTAAGAGGTTAATAGGGATAGAAATCAAGCAAGTAACCTATCAAAAATACCTAGAATCTGGCAAGCATCTACAGGACTTTATAAAGCATAGATTTAAAGCTCATGACACATGTTTTAACATGGTAAAGAGCAACTTTCTCAACGATTATGAGTATTACCTTAAAACTGAGAAGAACATGCAGCAGAGCACTTTAAATAAAGCGATACAGCGTTTTAGAAAGGTGGTAAAGTATGCCATTTCTGAGGGTTATTTAAATAAAGACCCTTTCCTTTTATTTAAGTATAAAACAGTAAGAAAAGAGGTGATATTTCTAACAGTAGAGGAACTGCAAAAGTTAGAGAACCATCATTTTAAATTTACCAGAATAGAGAAGGTAAAAGACCTATTTATTTTCTGTTGCTATACAGGATTGGCATATAAAGAAATGGCTACCCTAAAAAAGGAAGATATAGTAAAGGAATTTGATAATAATCTTTGGTTACATATTAAAAGAAGTAAAACCAGTAAGCTATATAAAGTGCCCTTACTTCCTAAAGCATTAGAAATTTTAGAGAAATATAAGGATGAAAATTCAGAATTAATATTTACTAATATCTCTAATCAGCGATTCAATGGATATCTAAAGGAGATAGCAGATGTAGTTGGAATTAAGAAGAATCTAACGCATCATATAGCTAGGAAAACCTTTGCTAGTACTGTATTGCTTTATAATGATGTTCCTATGGAAATAGTGAGTGAACTATTAGGGCATAGTAGTATTAAGACCACTGAGGCTAGTTATGGAAAGATAGTGCAGAAGAAAGTTAGTTTGGAGATGGATAGGTTAAAGGGAATTACTTAATTGAAGCATATTTCTTCATTTCGGTAGTCACATGAATTAATGCCCCTTCCCAAGCCTTTCCTATCCTTTCTGTGTATAGTTCTCCTAGTTCTTCTCTAATGGTTTCTGTAAGGGATTCTAATACTACCGGATAATGTTCTTCCAACACCCCATATCTAACATGGCTTTCACCAAGAGATTTTAACCCTAATTCTAAAAATTCTGGTCTGCTCATAGAGTAGACAATGCCTCCTAGCATATGTGTTAAAAGCCTACCTTGGGACTTCATATTATTTTTAAATAGCTCTCTGGTTTGGGGTGATTTTGTAAATACCTTATTATAAAATTTCTTTGCAAACTCATCTTCATTTCTTAACAAATAATCCAGTGAATTCTGTAATTCTAATTGAATATCCATTTCTTTAAAACCAATTAATTCATAAAGTATGGTATCGTGCTCATGCCCTGCCATTTGGTTGCTGTATTCTTCCCCAAGATTTAAGGTGTTTTCAGGAAACCCTTTATAAATAGATTCAGAAATTAAAATATTAGTTCCTGCCTCCTTGTTGAAGCCTTGTATCCTACTAGCGGTATTTATAGGGTCACCAACTACTGCAAATTGTTTATGTTTGGGATGCCCTAAATGCCCTATAAATGCTCTGCCAAAGTTGATTCCAATACCCATTTTAATTTCTGTGTCAAAATCAACAAGTTCCATACGATTAAGCCTTTTAATAGCATATTGCATCCCTAAAGCGGCACGTACTGCGTCTTTACAATTCTTATTTCTCAAGCCTCCTGCAACACCAAATAGTCCAATAATTTCATCCCCTACATACTGATAAATAATGCCGTTATTAATTAAAATGGGATCGCCTAATACAGTATAAAACCTATTTAATATATATGCTGTATCAAATGTTTTGTTCTCAGAAGCTATTTTGGTGAAACCTCTAATATCACAAAATAAGATGGCAATAGCCCTTTCTTCGGCTGTCCCTTCTGGCAAAGTTTCTAACTGAAGTTTATTAATTTCAGAGCTATTCCATACTAATCTTTGAATAGAAATATCATCTTTTATATAACATTGACATGCTAATCTTATAGAAGGATCCCACTTTCGTAACTGAGCTGTTTCCCTTTCTACTTTAGTTCTTGGAGATATGTTTTGGAGACCCTCAATGATTCTAACACGGCATGTAGTACATTGTCCACTTCCCCCACATTCATGCATGTGTGGAATCTGATTTATTATTGAACAGTCCAATAATGTAGCTTCTTGGTCTTTAAACTTCACTTGTTGATTAATCCCAGTATAAGTTACTATTGGTGTTTTTACTTTTGGCATTTTATCCGCCTTATTAATTTTATTGTTAAAGATAACAATAAATATTAATTACTATTTTTTGTTTTAAAAAAGAGTTTAATTATTAGGGCATATTAGTATAAAAACTACTGAAGCTAGTTATGGAAAGATAGTTCAGAGGAGTGTTAGTAAGGAGATTTCAAGAGTATCAGGGTTGTTAAAGCCAAAATGATTAAATTAGGCATAGATTAGTGAATGTTCTATCATTAATAACTCAAATGATATGAAGAATAGAATAACTAAATTGAGAAATTATAATTCATTTTATACATGTCTTATAGTGCTTATTTTAACATCCAGCTGCATTAATATAAATGCACAAGGTCTTCAAAGCAGGATTGAGACGAATCACAAAATTTATATCCCTAAAGGTAATGGTCCCTTTCCTGTTGTTATTGCCATTGCAGGTTGTAGTGGGGTTTCATTAAATGGACCAGAAACAGACGCTGGAAGACCAGGAGATGAAGGAGATTGGCTTTTTAGAAGGCATTACCCACGAATGGCACAAAGGCTGCAAGAAGAAGGGGTCATGGTTTTTTTAATTGATTATCTTACCGCTGAAGGTGTATCTAATACATGCAGAGGGGAGATTCCTCCAGAAAGAGTAGGTGAATATATTAAGGAAGTAATTTCATTTATAAAAAAGAATCCTAAAGCTGATACAACTAGAATTAATGTAATAGGATGGTCACATGGAGGGTCTGGTGTGTTGGAGTGGTTATCTAGTTTAGAAGAAGAGCCAATAGGAGTCCAATCAGCAATTACAGTTTATCCAGGATGTAGTACAAGTAGTCCATGGGAATCTACACTTCCTGTGTTAATGATTCTAGGAGAAGAAGATGATATAGCACGTCCAAAAGTTTGTAAGAACTTAATCGAATCTTTATCTAATCAAACTAATGTAAAAGTATTAAGTTATCCTAATGCCCGTCATGGATTTGACTTTACTGAAGGTCCAATTGAATTATCTGTGGGCAATGGCTTAACTGTTGGGAGAAATCAAGAAGCAGGAAATAAAGCATGGCAAGAAATATTTGCTTTTCTTAAGCTGAATTAAAATAATTTATTATTAGAACAATTGGGTTAGTTTTGGAAGAATTGTTCAGATGAAAGTTAGTTTGGAAATGGAGATATAGAAAGGGAAGTGATGTACTTCCCTTTTTAAATGCTGTAATTTTAAAACACATGGTTTTTAAATCTGCTAATATAATAATCAAGTAGATGATTACTTGTTGAATTATTCAGCAGTAACTGGGTCAATGATTGTTGAAACTTTGTTTATAGCTTCATAATTAAACCCACCTTGTTTGGCATGTTCTTTAATCATGTTTTTATTAGGAGCATTAAAAACACAATAGATTTTGTCTGTCGTAACATAACTATGAACCCATTGTATTTGAGGTCCTAATTCTTCCAATACATTACATGATGTTTGTGAAATCTCTTTTAATTCCTCAGAAGTCAAGTTTTCTGCTCCTGGTGTTTCTCTTTCAATTACATATTTTGGCATAATATCAATATTTAATTTCCTACTCTTGTGGCTTTTCAGATTCGCCCCGTTTTTTATGGTCTCTGGCTTCCATTTTTATCTTATTAAAATACTGTATTTCAGGTTGTATTTTACTCACAAATAACGTTTGTGTGAAGGGTTAGTGAGATTATATCTCATATAAGTTGTTGTAATCTTTTTTTAATTTAACAACTTAGATTCATGATGATGCGCCTCTAGCCACTCTCCTTTTGTCCAAACCCATACAGCGGAAACTCTCCATAACCCAGATTCTTCTCCATAATACCCATCTAGATAAAATAATGCAACCCCTACATTATCATATATCTGGGCACTAAAATGTTTCATGGTAACATTAGGTTTTGAATAATTGAAAGTAGCACCCATTTTTTCATAGGTTTCATGCCAACCAGGTTCATATAAAGCCTTGCCATTCCCAAAGAATATTGAAAATTCAGGAAGGTGATGAGATAGAAGAGTTTCAACTTCATCAGCATGAATAGCAGTGTAATGTTCTTGAATTCTTTCTTTTAGACTTTCTGCAGTTTGTGCAAACGAAAGGGTGGTGATTAAAATTAGTACTAAGGAACTAAATAAAGCTTTCATAATAAATGATTTAAAAGCAGGAGTAGAATAAGGAAAGGTGGTTGAGGAGGGGTAAAGAGTTCAATATAAGAATATTACAACATAAAACCAAACAATTCAATAGTTGAATAAAAGGATATCTAGAATATCTAATTTATAAAAACCTAAAACTTAAATAAGATGAATATAATTAAAGAAATAAAACTAAGTTATTCCAAGAATGGAATAGAAAACATTAAAATAACAGACAGTAATAGTGCTTATCAAATTTTCCTTGATAATTGGGATATGGATACTATTGAATTACAGGAAGAATTTAAAGTGCTATTACTGAATCGTGCAAATATTATACTAGGAATCTATAACTTATCTAAAGGAGGGGTATCAGGAACTATGGTAGATAGTAAACTACTGTTAGCCTCTGCTATTAAAGCTAATGCTTCTTCTATAATCATAGCTCATAATCATCCCTCTGGGAACTTAAAGCCTAGTGAGTGTGATAAAAGGCTAACTAAAAAGATTAAGGAAGGGGCAAAGCTTTTAGATATTACTTTATTAGACCACTTAATTGTTACTAAGGATGGTTTTTATAGTTTTATTGATGATGATGAACTATGAACAAAAAAGTATGACAAGTATTATATTGATTTAATTTTTATATATTTACAACTCTCCCTAGTTAATTAAGTAAAAAAAAATGCAAGTTTTAGACTGTGTAGAATTTACTAGAAATTTTATGCAGTAATAACTTTATTCTTAATTTTTAAAATTTTAATTACTTATGAGAACTACTACTATTACTTTATTACTATTATTTATTACATCTATCACATTTTCACAAGAAGGTTATATAGAATGCGCAACACAAGATAATAACGACCCAGTTCCTTCCGGGGTTTATAGTTACTCAACAGATCCAACCTCTTATCTTGAAGGTGATCCTGTAGTACTCAATGTAAAGTTTTGGAAAGTAAATGATTCAAACGGAGATTTTTATGCAGATTTTAGTGAAGATAAATTACTAGAAGGCATTGCTAAGTTAAATATAAGTTTTAACCAATACAATATTTTTTTTAAATATAGAGGATGGGAAGATTTAAACAGCCCAGCAGATTTACCCGATATACGTAGGGAATGTATACCTGATGACCCCAATTATCCTGATGGTGATTGTACATGGGGATGTAAAGATTATGCAATCACTGATCCAAATGGATATTCTATATTAGATTATTGCCAAGCATTGGGTGAGGATAGCTTGTTTGTTTTTGCAAGAGATAACGGGTTAAGAGATACCTCTGCGATGAATATTTATGTCACTTCCTGGAATGTAGGGTTTGGTAATGTAGCTGGAGGTATTGGTCATAATCAATTAGTGGTTAAAGTAGGCTCTTTAAATGAAAAAGGGATGACCCACGAAATGGGACATGTCTTGGGCTTAGGTCATACCCGGTCTATTCATGAACATGTAACAAGAGATATTACAGATCCTAATTATAATGCTTCATGTGTAGGAGTCACTATAAACTGTAAAGGAGATTACATTCATGATACGGCTGCAAACCCAGGGTTTAGACAATGTGATTCCAATGGCGAATATTGCTACCCTTGGATAATGGAAAATTGTACTTATAACCCAGATAGTCCTGAGGAGGATAATAGTATTCCCCCTGAACCATATGCAGGCGCTATATTTCCTGAAGATGTTATCAATGTCATGGGAAATGCTTATGACTGTATGGTCGATGATTCTTTTACCCCCGGACAGGTGAATTGGATGCATGAAACCATAGAATATGATGCTGAGGTACAAGCCACCGTAACCACTGTTGCTTCCTTATACGAGCCTTATAAAGGGGAATATCCTGAATATTACCCTTATCCCGAACCCTGGGAACTGCCATTGTTTCAACCTGGTTTTGCATATTTTTTTGTAGCCTGTGATGGAGAATACCCACAACCTGCACCTTATGGCGAATTGTTTTATTATGATCTAAGCAATACCCTGTTTTCTGTAAATAGTGACGAAACGGCTTATAACACCATCATACACCCTAACCATTCGGCAATCGTTTTAAAACCGGTATCAATATCAGAAAATGACGAAGTATTTAAACAGCCCCAAAAATGCTATAATAATTATAGCAGCCCTCCCGTTATTGGAGGTACTATTATTAAATTTAACGATAATGTTCTTAATACCAATGTGACTATCACCGAGCAGGATTCTATCAGTATTAATGATACAGAATTAATAGAGAATTTACAGCCAGGGCTCTATAATATTATTAAAAATTATAATAATGGTGAGACCCAGGAAAATGTTATCTTAAAAGAGGATAATTAATTAATTAATTGTAAAACCTGCCTTGGTTGCTTATATTAGTAACCAAAGTTATTTAAATATTATGATAAAAAATATTTTTTTATTGCTATTATTAGCTCCCTTTATAGGTAAAGCACAAACTGGTTTTGGAGAGGCACAGTCTATTGGTGATGATTTTCAAACAACGAAAGTTTATGCAGCAGATTTAGATAATGATGGCGATATAGATGTATTGGCATCTGGTTGGAATTATGACACTATTGCTTGGTATGAAAATTTAGATGGACTAGGGAATTTTGGTACTGTAAACTATGTAGATCAAAACATAGATGCTACACAATCCCTTAGTACAGCAGATTTTGATGGGGATGGCGATGAAGATATTTTAGCAACATCAACTGGAGATGACAAAGTGGTCTGGTATGAAAATTTAGATGGCCTTGGGGGTTTTAGCACGGCACATATTATAGACAATAATGCAATAAGTGCCAAACAGGCTTTGGCAGCAGATATTGATAATGATAACGATATGGATGTGGTTGTTGCTATACGTGATGAAAGCAAAGTGGCTTGGTACGAAAATCTAGATGGTCAAGGTACTTTTAGTGCCGAAAAAATAATTACCAGTACTGCCACAGGAGTGTACCAGATAGATATAGCAGATCTTGATGGAGATGGCTTTTTAGATGTATTGACAAACTCCTCTAGTATAGGTTATCCCTCCTGGTTTAAAAATTTAGATGGACTGGGGAATTTTGGTGCTGAAAATATTATTGATTTAATTGGAACATTTGAGGTAATTGCGGCTGATGTAGATGGGGACAACGATCAAGATCTTTTTAAAATGGAGTCTACAGGGGGGCTACATACGGTGCATTGGTTAGAAAATACAGATGGAGCAGGAAATTTTATGCAAAAACAAACAATTTCAAATTATAATTCTAATAGGGATTTATATGCTGTGGATATAGATAATGATGGAGATAATGATCTATTGGTAACTTATGTTGGGGATGGTAAAATTACCTGGTTCGAAAATTTAGATGGTTTGGGTACATTTGGAGATAGAAAAATAATAGAAGATTTAGCTTCTATTAGCATCGTTGCAGCAGATATAGATGGAGATGGGTATAAAGATGTTGTCACAAGAATTAATCAATCACAAGTAGTTTGGTATAAAAACATTACTTATTTAGATATAAATGACCATAATTTACAAAACATTACTTTAGTGCCAAACCCTACTAATGGTACTATAAACATACAAAATATTAGCCTGCCTATTAAAAGCATAGCGGTTTATAATATCATTGGTAAATTAGTTTTATCACAAAAAAACACTAACAATAGTATAGATATGTCCACCTTACAAAGGGGGTTATATTTAGTTACGATAGAAACCTTAGATGGTATGATGATAAAAAAAGTGGTAAAGGAATAACATAAAATAAAGACAAGTACATCTTCTAATTATAATATTTTTCTTACATTTACATTCTCCCTAGTTATTTCAAGCAAATTAAACTACCCTATTTAAGGGAATGCTATTATTATGGAAAAAACCAAAGTATCAATTATAAAAATAACTCAAGGGGAGACTATTTAGGAATGTATTTATCGACTTATATTTTATTATCTCCCAACCCCGTCTAGTTTAATTACTGGATGGGGGTTTTTATTGAAATAAGGATTTTATGAAGCAATAAATACTTATTTAAAATAAAAATCACAAAATGTGCACTTATTCCTACGTTGTAAATAATTTAATAAAAAACATATGAAACATTTTACATTTGAACTAAATGAAAAAATTGATAAGGGAACCTTTAATGAATCATTAGATGATGCAAAAACCTCAATTGCAGCTGAAAATGGACCTGTTGAATTTGAAGTAACTGAAAATATTATAAATAAAATATTTAATGATTATACTGGTGTATTTGAGAAGTATAGAATACTTAAAGATGGTATATTAATAGGGTTTTTAGAGGCATTTGTAGATAATAATCTGGAATATATAAACATTTATACAAGTCCAATAAATTAATACACTTATATATGATTTGCCCACATTGCTCAACAGTAGTCAAATTTGAATGGTATTGTTCAGATTCGTTTGAAATAGAGGAAGAATACGATATTGGTAAGCAGTTATTTTATTCAGCGTGCCTGAACTGTTCGAAATTAGTTGTAATTCTTAAAAAAGGGGAATTAGAAGAAATAGATATTATAGGTGGTCTTAGAGTTAGAAATGTAGAATGGGAAAAAATTATTTATCCTAAAAAATCAAACTTTCAAAATTCTCAAGACATTCCAGATTTATATCTAGAAGATTATGAAGAAGCAATTAAAGTATTATCCGCAAGTCCAAAAGCATCTGCTGCTTTAAGTCGAAGACTACTACAAAGTCTATTAAGAGATAAGTTTGACATTAAAGAGAAAACTCTAGCCCAAGAAATTCAAAAATTTATAGAAAAAGAAGGAATACCTAGTCATTTAACAGATGCTATTGATGCAGTACGAAATATTGGAAATTTTGCTGCTCATCCAACTAAAAATAAAAATACTGGAGAAATTGTTCCTGTCAAAAATGGAGAAGCAGAATGGTTAATTGAAGTTATAGAAGCTCTTTTTGATTTTGTATTTATTCAACCAATTAAATTGGAAAGACGTAGAAAGGAACTAAATATAAAATTGAACGAAATTGGAAAACCACCAATGAAAGAGAAAAAATAAAACCTATGCACAACACCGAATATAATTTATTGCTAGTTCTAGCTTACTTATGAAAATCCTCGTGGATTTTCTATTCGGTTTGTATTTGCTAAATTAGGTGTTTATCTAACGTAACTAATCTTATATAAAGACGTTACTTCACATTTGAAAAATGACATTAGTAGTAGGAAGAATCACACAAGGAGGAATTAGAATTGATAGCGATTCTAAAATTACTAATCCGAATGAAGCTTCAAATCAAAACAATATCTTCTCTGGTCTACTAAAAACAATTGTACTAAATCCGAATATTTCTGTTTCCTATGCTGGAGGAGTTGAAACTGCTCAATTGGCAATAGAAGAACTCTATAAGTTAGGAAATTTTGATATTTTTAAAGTAAAATCTAAACTCCTAGAAATAAATAAAGATTGTAAATCAGAAACTGACTTTTTGATTGCAACATTAGAAAATCAACCTTTACTTTATAAAATTTCGAAAGGAGAAATTTCTATATCTAACTCATTTCATTGGATTGGAGATATAAAGGGTTTTAATTTATTTCAGAGTGAATTTTTACCAAATCTAAAAAGTACTAACTCAAAACATATTTGGAGTGTTCATTCAAAAGCATTTGATAAAGTAATCGAAAATTCCCAAATAGAGAGTGTTGGAGGTTTCCACGTAACAGTTCATCGGACAAATTTTGGTCTAGAATATATGTTCACCACTAATATTTCTTCAGGTAGACCTCAAACGTTGGAATTAAAGCAAGGAACCAACGTTTTACCTTGGGGCGATGCAGGAACTGGAACATATTCTGCATGTTATTTAAAATCTGATAATCCCTTCAAACCCGCTATCGGAATTCACTTTCCAATAGGTGATTTTGGCACATTATACTATCCACGTTTAAGTAGAGAAGTTATAATGTATAAGGATGTAAATGGATTTGAATTTGCAGATAAAGTTATGACCGACTATAAAATAAAGCTTATAGGAATGATTAAAAATGGTGAATATTTAACAAGAATCTGATAAAAAACAAGAGGTAACAAAGAACTGAGCTAAAAAACAAGCTATAAATCATCATTGCCAAGTTGACAACTTTTATTTTCAAGTACGGTATTTACTATAATTACTGGAATGTTTAAAATTCAAAAAGAACAGAAATATCTACATTTAGAGCTTTAGCGATTTCATTTATTGTACCAATAGATGTATTGATAACACCTCTTTCAATTCTACTTATCTGAGAAATCTCTATGCCAATATCATTTGCAAGATTTTCTTGAGTAAAACCTTTATGTGTTCTAACCTTTTTTAGGTTTTTGCCAAACTTAATTAGAAACTCTGAATTCTTTATATTATCCACACAATAAAAGTCGTGGAGTTCTCATTTAATAATATAGGCAAATATGCCTATATTCATTTTTTATTTAATAAGTTTAACCAATAAATTTAATATTATGAAAAACCTAAATCTTATACTCCTAGCAGCTTTTGCACTAATACTTTACTCTTGCTCAAGTGATGATGATAACAACAATATCGACAATGGTAATGGGGATATACCTAGTGGAGAATTATTTATAAAGAAAATAGAAAGTCCTCACTGGAATAATGAATCTGATATATTTCATTACGAAAACGATATATTGAAATTTATAGAATACTGTGAAAACTACAATAATGTTTCGTATTTTGAGTATAATGGTTCAAATAAAGTTTCCAAAGAATATCAATTTGTTGATGAAAATTTTGATGTTAATACAGTTAATATAGACGCTGTTATTAATGACCCTGAGACAAATGTGAATGAGTATATTTACGAAGATGGCAAAGCAATTAGAATAGATATTAATGGCTCTCCAAATACTTTTTTCTCTTACAATGAAAATGGCTTGTTAATTCATATTTCAGAAAATTATTATCCAAATAACTCTTATTTAATTCATTATGAGGATAATAAAATCACTCAAATAGCACAGACATATTTTGGTGATACTGTTATACACACCTATGTGTTTGACGATAAAATAAGTCCTATTTATGAGTTATTTAATCATTATGGAATACTTGTTTATTCTAATTGTATTGGTTATAGGGACTTTCAGTTACTTTATAAGTATCCACTTTTTAAAAATAATGTATTAACAAAAACAGTTGATGGAAATTCAAAAATCGCAAATTATCTTTATCTTGAAAATAACCGTCCAGAAGCTATTATTATGACAGATTGGACAGGTACTCAATATTCTGAATTTTTCACATATTAGATAAATTTCCTAATTAGTTTATGAAAAATAACTTGGCAAGTTGGCATCGCCTAAAAGCCAACTTTTTTGACAACATTTAATTTTAAATAATCAAAAATGAAACCAATCATTCAGAGGAGTTTAATACAATAGAAAGTATTAACAATTATTTGAATTTAAAATATCTTAAAAACAAATCTATAGTAAGCCATATTCCAAAAATAAAGGGGATGTTTTATTATACAGACCCTAATACTTTAGAAAGAATAGGTCCTCTTAGTTCTTATCAATTAATTACCCTTAAATCTAAGCACAAAATAAATTATAGTTCGAAGCTTTTTAATATTAATGATAAAAAAACATATAAGCTTCGTGATATAATTTAAAATAATTTATTTTTTTTCAAAATTTTATACAACCATAAGTAAGAGTTAATTAGACAGACACCCCTCCGTAGGTTGGAGTTGGGGGAACAACCCCCAGTATTGTTTAATTAAAAATTTATTAAAATGGTAACTATTAAAGATTTTAAGAAAAGAGAAAACAAAGAAGGGGAAGAATTCTTAGTTTTAGTACTTCAAGGTGGGGTAGTTCCAGTTAAATCTAAAGAAACTGGAAGAATGTATTTCACAGCCAAAACAGCAACTGCATCATGTACTTTTGATGAAGAAACCTGCCAAGCACTAATTGGCAGTCAATTTCCTGGGCAAATCATAAAAGTTGAAACAGAACCTTATGAGTACACCATCGAAGAAACAGGAGAAGTCTTAGAGCTCTTGCATAGATGGGAGTATCAAGATGAAGCAAGAGAACTAGCCTCTCAAAATATCATTGAGGAATCTGAAGTAATGTAACCTTATGTTACTTATGAAATGAAAGAGCCATTATGTGGCTCTTTTTTATTGGTTATATACAGAACCAACTAGTAGTTATAAATCTAATAACATTACATTATGGAATTAAAACAAGCACAACGCCAACAGGTAAAATTGCGTATTGGTATTTCTGGACCTTCAGGTTATGGAAAATCATATTCTGCACTCCTTCTGGCATATGGAATAACAAATGATTACAAAACAATAGCTGTCATAGATACTGAAAATGGTTCAGCTAGCTTGTACTCACATTTAGGCGAGTATAAAACAATTAGCTTAGATGCACCATATTCTCCAGAGAGATACATTGAAGCTATAGAAGTATGTGAAGATGCCAGAATGGAAGTAATCATAGTGGATGGCATTAGCCATGAATGGCAAGGAAGTGGAGGCTGCTTACAAATACATGAGCAATTAGGAGGAAGATTTCAAGATTGGGGAGCAGTCACAAAACGACATCAAGCATTTATAGATAAAATATTACAATCCAAGTGCCATATCATCACTACGGTAAGGACTAAGGTAAACTACTCCATGGAGAGGGATAACAATGGGAAAACTAGAGTTTTGAAGCATGGTATGAAGGAGATTACCAGAAATGGATTTGAGTACGAATTAACTGTAAACTTCGAGTTAATTAATGATAATCATATCGTTAGGGCTTCAAAGGACAGGACGGGATTGTATAAAAACAAACCTGAGTTTATTATAAATACCTCTTCTGGCAAAAAATTGATGATATGGAGCAAGTTCGGTGGAGAAAGTATGGAAACTGCCAGAAAGGAAATAAAGAAATGTACAACTGTAGAAGGATTAAGACACATTTATAATAAGTACCCTAACTATCAAAACGAGTTACTTTCAGATATGATGGATAGAAAATCCATTATTGAAAATGCTAATTTGGAAGTAGTACATAAGGAAGAAATAGTTGAACAGAAAATTGAAAGTGATTAAGTGTACAAGGGATAGTCCTTAAACCACCTTTTTCAGTAGTAATTCAATTCTACCATTAAACTCTAATATATTATTAATAGCTAAAACATGCTCAGGTAAAATGCCTGAGCTTTTAATTTATGAAGAATGAAGAATGAAGAACAAGCAGAGCTATTCAGATACTGCTCTAAAAATGAGATTTGGGTATTAACGTGGTATAACAAGATTAAAATCCTTCACACGACTTTTAAAGTAAAGGTTAAAAAGGATGTTGGTGAGTTAGAAGTAGGAAGTTATGTAGAAGTAGATGAAGTTAAATTAGCATCAAATGGGAAGACTGTTTATTTGATAGATGGGAAATTCTATTTTTTCTACTATTTTGAAATATTTACGCATTTGTAATTACTATGGCTATAATAATTTTCCCCATAAATTGGAATTTGAAATTTGGGGGAATTCTCTCTGAGTCAATAATGGTTGTCTCAGGCAATAAGGCAAGGAATTATGGTTTAACTCAATATGAGTTCAAAATCCCCCTACTTATGCTTCTTTTTATATAGAGAGTACTTTTAGAAAGGTGTAAGTAGGGGGATTTCAAACTAATATGTAATAATCAGGGCTTAGATAAGTATATAGCAGCAGAGAGCTGTTAGGAATAATTTTAAAGAGTAGTTCAGGCACATCGAAGCTTGAATCCGTCTTATTTAGACTAATGCGCTGAGAATGAATAAGCATCTGATAATCTTTACCGTAGCTGAGACTGCTTAATTTTAGTTTATCTGGATAATCCTCTTCAAAAATGATTGCAAACTTTTCTTTACCATCTGGTTGAATTTTCTTATTCTTTCTTGTCTTACAGTAAAATATGCTTTCTAATAAGCTACTTAAATATTCTTTACTAAATGAGCCATTACTGTTCATTAAGAACTTTAGAGTAATTTTATCTGATTTTAATTTATGTTTTTTAGAGAATTTATCATCTAAATAGTCCTTTAAATAACCTAGAGGGATATTATCCTTTGTTAAGCAGTAATTGAAAATTATTTTAATTATAGAAAATAGGATTTGTTGAGTTTCATCAAGTATAACCTCGTCTTTTAATTTAAGAGAGAATTTAGTTATTTTCCTATCCAATTCTAGATTGTTATTAATAAAGCTGTTCACATAAAGTTTTAATTCAAGCTTATTGATTTCTCTAGGCAAATAATTATTTGCTATAAATATGGATTTTGGCAGGGATTTCACAAAAGGATAAACGTCTAAGGATGGAACAAGGACTTTCCTTTCAAAATATGGGTTTTCAACCCACTTTATAACTTTACCTTGTTTTGGGGTAATTTCTTCAGAAGTTAAAAGCTCGAATTTTTCCTTGTAATAGTAATCTACACTTTTGCCGTTTTTGATTTCATAGGCAAAAGCTTCTTTTTTTTGAATAAAAGCATTGCTAATTGAAGTCAGTAACTTTGTGTAAGCATCATTATCATCTATTATATTGCCTTTATCGACAGTAAGTATTTTTGTGTTAATTATTGGTAAAATATCATCATAAACCTCTAATTCTTTATGTAGAATATTTGTGTTTAGACATTTTTGGGCATTATATTCAGATTGATAACATACTTGTATAATATATCTATCAATGAGTTCTTGTATTAAAGATTGTTTTGTTCCTAAGTCAGAAACATCTAAAGAATTATTATAATGATTAGGTAAATCAGAACTTTTAATGTGGTTAATAGCTGATATTATAGTCTTTACTTCTGGTAAATTCTTAAGTATTTTAGAATCAATATTAGAGTTGTTTTCTTCAGAGAGGTCTTCAGATTTGGTATTAACAACATCAACTTCGATGTCTGGTTTTTTACGAAACCTTTTTGCAAATTGTTTAATTTCTTGAGGATTAGATTCATTTATCATTAATGCTCCCCCAATGTTTTCGTTATTTATATTGGTGCCTGTGCTTATAACGTTAGTACACACCAAGAACTGTACATCCTTGTCAATAACCATTTTTTGGACAAGCTTTTGATAATTATCCTCTTTTTTGTGATGGGATGTTAGAACTATAGCTTTAAAACCTAGTTGTAGAATAGCGTCTTTAATATTTTCACATTCTTTTGTGTTTTTAATATAAATGATATTTAAAGCGTCTTTGCCAAATTCTTTAATTGCAGAATGAGCAAATAATACTGCTAATTTTAGTGCTGATTTAGTTGAGCTAGAAAGATTGATTTTGGCTTGAATTACTGAAGTACTTTTTACAACAATGGATGTTAATCCTAAAAGTTTATTGATTTGTACGTTAGCAGTTCCTGACATCAACACTATTTTGGCTTTGCTGTTGAAAATTATACCAACTTCTTTGTTAAAATAGGTTCTACTGCTATGATTCTTTAAAAAGGAATAGGAAAATGCGTGTGCTTCATCTAAAACTATTGTATCTTCTTGAGTTAATTCATCTATTATGTGCCATAAGCTTTGATAGGTGCTAGTAATAATTTTGTCGTTTACTTCAAGATTTTTTCTTAAAGATTGATGATTCAAGAAAAGGTCAACTTTATACCCTTTACTTTTTAGTGAGGTAACAAATTGAGACTGTATGATGATATATGGGGCACAAAACACTAACCTTCCTTTTCTTTTACCCTGTATAATGTCGCAAGCAAATTCAACAAATAGGGTTGTTTTACCACTACCAGGATTAGAGTCTATAAGTACCCTTTTATGTGTATTAATAGCATCTAATACAGTTTCCTTGTGATTTGAAATATACTCACCTTCTTTTAATACAATAGATATCATTATTTCTTCCTATTCTGGCATTGCAGGCTAAAATTAGGTAAAACGAATTAACTATTTAAATAAAAAGGGCATCAATAAGGTGCTCTTTTTTATTCTGACTGATTATTTGTTGATTTTATAAGGGTTTTAAGCTCTAGGTTCGGGTCTTAGTGATGTGAGGCTTTTTTTGGTGTTTTTAACACCAACTCAGTAAATAACTATCTCAGATTAATCATAAAAAGTATCATAATAATAATATTGATATTTATTTAATACTCCGTCGTAATAGTAGTTATAAATAATGGGATAGCCCTTGGAATTGTATTCATATTCTTTCCAACTATTGTTACTTGAACTAGTATACCTCCGTGTAGTATTATTTATAGACATCGTTTCAATTTTATACAAAGCCTCTGGGTAAACTAATTCGTAAGGATTTTTTTTATCATCATAAGTCATATAGTAAGTTTGGTTAGCGCAAAAATCAATTTTATCAATTGAAACATTACCGTTGTTATTATATGTATATTCAAATTCACAATCATTAGAACCAGCTCTCATAAAAACCATTTGTTCAGATGAATTGTAATTATATTCAGCTATTACATTTGTATTTAATTTTATCTTAGAAATTAGGGGTCCATCATACACATAATCACAAATATAAAAAATGTTAGTACCATAATTTCTTTCATATTGAATAAGTGTGTTGTTAGAATCATAAATATAATTAATTGCTTCATCAGCAGAATTTACATTATCAGTATTTATTTCTAAAAGACTAAATCTATTATTTAAATCGTATACAAATGTTTTTGTAAAATCAAGACTATCATTTGCTTTGAAGTTTTCAATTTTTACTAAGCGGTAATAAGTGTTTGACGGTTCTGAATCATCATCATCAGAATTACAAGCTATAATAAAAAGAGATAAGAATAGGGCAATAAATAGGTTTTTCATAGGTTTCAAATTTTTACTTTTTCGATTCAATAATTACATTTTATTATTTTGTTAAATATATAACTTAGGAATTCATAATGGTAATAATTTTTTTGAAAATAACACTTAAAGGGTATCTATAAGGTGCTCTTTTTTGCTTGAATCTAACATTTACACCTATAGTAAGGATTCACAGAGATAGGTTTGGGTCTTAGGAAGACCCAATGATAGGTGAAGGATAAACAGAAAAACCTAATAAAGAGTTTTGTTTAATACCACGTTTACAATCTTCACAAAAAAAGAAAATGCCTAAACAGGATCAAGCATTTTCAAAATAGGAATTAGTATTTACTTTAAGTTGACACCTACTACTTCATATGGAATTGTTGGATCATATTCTCCACCAAAAATTGGTGGGATAGCAAGATCAAATTTTGCATTAACGGCATATATCATATTGCCCTTAATAGAAGCTGTAGCAGGTATTCTATAATTTGGATCGGTAATAATATCTGAAACAACTCCTGAATTCCAAGAGCTATTTAGGTTGATAACACTGATTTGATTTATGAAGTTTTGTACTACATAAAGTTTATTACCTCTTAATACCAAACCATCATTTGTTGGCACTGGTCCACCCACGTTAATTGTAGTAGCAACTCCTGTAGTTACGTCTGTACTATACAAAGCGGCGCTACCAGAATTTCCAATAATCAGTTTAGTACCATCATCATTTGCTACAATACCATTAGCATTAAACCCCTCCACCATGGTAAAATCGCCGGACAGTGGAATTGTAATTTCAACGCCAGGAGCAGGAAGACTACCATCTATTCCCAAGGGTAATTTATAGAATTCAGCTGCAAAGGAATTTGTTAAGTAAGCTGCATTCTCTGTAATGATAACATCATTGATAAAACCTGTTGTTGCAAGCTGGAATGCTCCAACTTCAGCCCCGCTTAATGCATCATATACATAAGCATAACCATCGAATCCCCCTGCAACAAAAATATAATTTGTGCGAGTGTCAAAGTCTAGTCCTACAGCAATACGATTAATTTGTTCAGGAACTATCATAGAACCACTTCCGGTTCTCAGATCAACCTTATAAATACCACCATGGTACAAAGACCCGGCATATAAATCATTCCCATTACCTAAGGCTATGCCTTCAGGGTAGAAGCCATTGGGAAGATTGAGAATAGCTGGGAAATTAGCAGCTGCAGATTTACTTATAACCGATTGTTCTAATATTTCATTTTCTATCATTGGCTCGTCACTACAAGAGAAGAAAGCCATAAAAATGGATAGCGAAATAATTTTTACTGAATTTTTCATAATTTCTAAAATTTGATTGTTAATTGTTTAGGCTCTTAATTGATTGTTTTGTGTTTTTCAATTAATTTGGGGAAGACATTATAGGTTTTTGAAACAACCTATTTTAAAATATTAAGTTACTTATATAAATAAAACTTGAACCAAACTTAGAAATAAAATAGGATAACCTTAAGTAGTATTGTTTTTAATACTAGCACTATTGTTTATTACTTAAAAAATGGGTTATGAATGTCTTTGTCTGTAAGAGACGGGAGAAGTATTGGTTGTTTTTTTAAAGGATCTGGAAAAGTAATTTGAAGACACAAAACCAACATCATAAGCAATTTCACTAATGGTAAGCTGCGTTGTTTTTAGTAAATCTTTTGCTTTTTCTATTCTGATATGATTCATATAATTGGTAATGGACATACCTGTTAATGACTTCACTTTTTTATGTAGCTGGGATCTGCTAGTATAAAGGTGTTGCGCCAGTTCTTCAATAGACATTTGTTTATTATTATCTAATGCAAACTCTTGAATGTTTTTAATTAGGTTTAAATCCAACTCATTAATATCTGGCACTTCTTTATGATTGTTTCTAAGGTATAAGAGATTACTTAAAAAACTGATCTGCTTTTGTTTTTTCCCCAAGAGATTTTTTATGATCAATAAGAGTTCCTGCTTGTTAAACGGTTTGATTAAATATGCATCCACGCCTAATTTATAGGCTTCAACTTTATCTTTGGTTTCAGTTCTTGCGCTTATTATAACAAACGGAATGTGTGAAGTGTTTATATCTTTTTTTATGTGTTTGCAAAATTCAAAGCCATCCATTTCAGGCATCATTACATCACTAATTATAAAATCTATATGTTTGTTATTTGCAATTTTAAGACCTTTAACTCCATTATTGGCAGTATAAATAGTGTACAAATCGCATAGTATTAGTTTAATGAAGTTTATAATTTCTTTATTATCTTCAACAAGTAAGATGGTGTTTGTTGTTTTTTGTTTGATACCTTTTTTAATTTGAGAAACATGATTGTCATCATAATCAATAAATGGGATTTTATGAAACGTATCTGCTTTGATTGAGGTATTTTGAATAGGTAGATCTACTATAAATGTTGTGCCTATTCCTATTTTACTATCTATTGAAATACTCCCTTGTAAAAGTTTAACTAGCTCTTTGGTTAATGCTAAACCAATCCCAGTTCCAATATTTTGTTTAAGATCATAGGTTTTGTAATAGCGTTCAAATATTTGGGATAACTCTTTTTTTTCAATCCCTATTCCTGTATCTGATACTATAATCCTTAATTGGTTCTTAATTTGTTTTAAATAAACATCTATTTCTCCTTTTTCTGGCGTGAATTTAATAGCATTTGAAAGCAGATTGTTTAATATTTTTTGAAGCTTATCATCATCAAAGTCCATTGTGAGATTAGAAATGTCCGATTTAAATGTAAGAGTTAACTGTTTTGAATCGGTATAAGATTTAAATATGGAAACACATTTTTCAATGAATATAATAATGTCCCCATTTTTATAAGAGGGAATCATTTTTTTTGCATCTAAAGACGAGAGATCCAACGTTTGATTTACCAAATTCAATAATTGGTTATTACTATACGTTATTCCTTTCAATAGATTTCTTTGGGTATCATTTTCATTATCTTCTAAAAGTTCATTGGATAAGCCACTAATTATGGTGAGGGGTGTTCTGAATTCATGAGAAATATTGGCGAGGAACTGGTGCATTAAGTTTTCGCTAGTTTCTGCTCTATCTTTCTCTATCTGCAATCTGGTATTGCCTTTGCGAATGAAACGCATCCGGCTCCAAAGTCCACCAGCTATGAATAGTAGAAATAGTCCTGAAAAAACAAAAATGTTTTTTGTCCTGTCTTTATCTCTCATTTCTTCCTGTTGAGCTTTTGCTAATACTAACTTTTCTTCTGACTGCCGCAATGAATCTGTAAACAACTGTTTGGTAAATTCCATTTCCCTGAGGTTATTGGATAATGACTCATAATTGATACTGTCTTCCAGTACAAGCATTTTTTCATGATAAAACAGGGCCTTGTCGTATTCCCCCATCGTTTTATAACTTTCGTAAAGACAATCACAGGCATACATTTGATTATCTTCAGATCCAATTTCAACAGCGATTTTATAACTTTTCTGACATTCTGTAATACTTTGTTTATAATTTCCTTTATGCAGTTGAATCTTACCAATATCAATTAGATTTTCGCAGATAATATCTTTATTTCGAATCTGCTTTGCCAAGGACAGACTCCGTTGAAAATATTCCAAAGCTCTTTTCTTGTCTTCATGTTCTGAATAGTTATTACCTATATTACTTAGTGCATATGCTACATGTATATTATTATTCAATTGTTTGGAGATTTCCAAAGCTCTTTCTAAAGACACCATAGACTGATCTTTATTTCCCAACTTGGTATGAATTTCTCCAATACTTAGTAACGAAATAGTTATCGATGTGCTATCTCCTATTCTTTCACTTATTTCCAGAGCCTTGAATAAGTATTCTAGTGCTTTTTCATTACTTCCTTGTTTTATATAGGAAATCCCAAACGAATTTAAACACCAGGCAATGCCATAATCGTCTTTTATTTCTTCACTTATTTTAAGACTTTGCTCTATGTGCTTCATAGATGTTGTAAATTGGCCTTTCAGATAATAGCTGCGAGCAATTCTTCTTAAACTGGATGCCACCATTTTCTTATCACTCATGTTTTCCGCAATGTCCTTTCTGGATTGATATGCTGCAATAGCCTTTTCATAGTCACCTTCTGCAATATTAACTTCTCCGATTCTGTACAAAACCAAAGCCATCTTTTCTATATCTCCTATTTCATCATATAATTGGTATGACATCTGGTAGTATTCGACTGCACTTGAGAACCCCCCTTTGTTTTTATAAGCCCAGCCCAAATTGTACAGTGCGTCAGCATTGTACTTCTTCAATCTTTTTTTACTGGCATATTTACTCTGAATTTGAGCATAATGAATTGCACTGTCTTGTTGCTTTTCTAGGTAACCTGATCTGGTGAATTGATTTAATGCTTGTAACCGGATGGTATCATCACAAGTCTCATCAGCCCATATAACCCAAAGTGAATCATGCTTTGATTGAGCATAGGTAGACACTACAAAAGCAATAAATGCAATAAGAATGAATAGCTTTTTCAAACGGATTTCCTAAATTAATTTTTACTAATGTAGATATATTTGATTATTATCCCCATTAAATTATTAGTTTGTATCACAACCATTGGTTAAACTTAATTCTAGTTTGACAAAGTGAAGATAATGAATTTGAACAATTATAATTTGAGAATATTGTAATTGTTGGATGTATATCTCAAATAATAGGTTAACAAATAGATAGCGAAGCAATTGCCCGATGTCAAATTTATTAGATTTGGAGATCTTGAGTGACAGATTCAAATTGCGGTTATTATTACGCTCTTGTACGCTTTGGCTCGAAACCCGTTCAAGGTGATGCTCAAACCTTTACATCTTTTTTAGCACCATAACACTTTATTATACTATTCAACACAGAGGTTTAAGTAAGTATTCTTATTTAAAAAGCAAAAGAAAAAATAGATTGTACTTTAAAAAAAATACAATTAAAGCCTGGCAATTAAATAGTTATGCTTACGAGTTCGAGTCTCGTCCAGACCGCAATTAAAATGTTGTGTTGAGTCCTTTAAATAGGGCTAGGTTTATGTAGTTAAACCGATGAGAAGCTTTTCCATTAAGGGGAGGCTTTTTTTGTATTGTGTAATTGTGTAGTAATTGTGCAGTAAATAAAATTAGTATATAATTTTTCATTATGTTCAGCTCTAAGAATTACGTTTCTAACTTTTTTTATTTTGATAATTTATGTATAATATTAATTGTTAACTGTTTAACAAAAAAAATGTAAATTTATACCATAAAACTATACCACAATGAAATACTTTAAGCTACTTGCGATTCTATTATTCTGTTCAGGCATTTTTTTCTATGCTTGTAATGACAAAACTAATTCACAAAAAAAAGAAACAACTAAACCATTTAAACAAGTTCCTTTAAATACTCCGAGAACTTCTCAGACTTCTCAAAATGCTGAAGGTGTCTGGCATTACACCTGCAGTAAGGGTTGTGTTGGAGGGTCAGGTGCTGTAGGCAATTGTGGTACTTGTGGTGGTGCCTTGGCTCATAACAAAGCGTTTCATACTAACGCTAATAATACGCCAACTAATGCTCCTTTTAACCAATCTAGTACTGAACCCGGCAAAAATTCAGCTGGAGTATGGCATTATACCTGCGTAAAAGGGTGTTCAGGAGGGGCTGCAGCTACTGGCAATTGTGGTTCTTGCGGTGGTAATTTGGCTCATAATCAGGCTTATCATCAGTAAAACACAGGGTAATGAAATATTTTTATCTTGTAATGAACGTATTTAAATGTTGTGTAGAGTCTTTTAAATAGGGCTAGGTTTATGTTTTAAACCGATGAGAAGCCCTGCCTGCTAGCAGGTTGTCCTATAGGAAGATCTTTTTTTGTTTTTACAGATAAATGGAATTATTTAATTGAGGCATATTTCTTCATTTCGGAAGTCACATGAATTAATGCCTCTTCCCAAGCCTTTCCTATTCTTTCTGTGTATAGTTCTCCTAATTCTTCTCTAATGGTTTCTGTAAGGGATTCTAATACTATTGGATAGTGTTCTTCTAACACTCCATATCTAACATGGCTTTCACCAAGAGATTTTAACCCTAATTCTAAAAATTCTGGTCTGCTCATTGAGTAGACGATACCCCCTAACATATGTGTTAAAAGTCTTCCCTGAGACTTCATATTGTTTTTAAACAGTTCTCTGGTTTGAGGGGATTTAGTAAATACCTTATTATAAAATTTCTTTGCAAACTCATCTTCATTTCTTAACAAATAATCCAGAGAATTCTGTAATTCTAGTTGAATATCCATTTCTTTAAAACCAATTAACTCATAAAGTTTGGTTTTATGCTCATGCCCTGCCATTTGATTGCTGTATTCTTTCCCAAGATTTAAGGTGTTCTCAGGTAATCCATTATAAACAGACTCAGAAATTAAAATATTAGTTCCCGCCTCTTTGTTGAATCCTTGTATTCTACTAGCAGTATTAATAGGGTCACCAACTACTGCAAATTGTTTGTGTTTAGGATGTCCTAAATGTCCTATAAATGCTCTGCCAAAGTTGATTCCAATACCCATTTTAATTTCTGTATCAAAATCTACAAGTTCCATACGATTAAGTCTTTTAATTGCATATTGCATTCCTAAAGCGGCACGTACTGCATCTTTACAATTCTTATTTCTCAAGCCCCCTGCAACCCCAAATAGCCCAATAATTTCATCCCCGACATACTGATAAATAATGCCGTTATTAATTAAAATGGGATCTCCCAATACAGTATAAAACCTGTTTAATATATATGCTGTATCAAAGGTTTTGTTTTCAGAGGCTATTTTAGTAAAACCTCTAATATCACAAAATAAGATTGCAATAGACCTTTCTTCAGCTGTCCCTTCAGGTAAAGTTTCTAACTGAAGTTTATTAATTTCGGAGCTATTCCATACTAACCTTTGAATAGTAATATCATCTTTTATATAACATTGGCATGCTAATCTTATAGAAGGATCCCACTTTCGTAACTGAGCTGTTTCCTTTTCCATTCTAGTTCTTGGAGTTATGTTTTGGAGGCCCTCTATAATTCTAACACGACATGTCGTACATTGCCCACTTCCACCACATTCATGCATGTGTGGAATCTGGTTTATTATGGAACAGTCTAATAATGAAGCGTTTTGGTCTTTTAGCTCCACTTGTTGATTTATACCTGTATAAGTTACTATTGGTGTCTTGATATTTGGCATTATATCCCCCTATTTGTTTTATTGTTAAAGGTAAAAAAAAATATTAATTTTTAATTTTTGTTTTTATAAAGAGTATAAATACTATATAAATGTTTGACCTAACGCATCATATCATAATGAAAACCTTTGCTAGTACTGTATTAATTTGCAACGATGTTCATTTGGAGATTGCCTCTGAATTATTAGTGCATTGTAACATAAATACTACTAAAGCCTCCTATGGTAAAATTGTACAGAATAGTGTAAGTAAGGAGATATCTAGGATATCAAATTAATTAAAACCAAAAAAGTAAAAGGAATTAATAAATACTAAAACAATTATTGTTTTTTTCATTTTACTTATTTCTTAATATTATTAGTAAATAATTTTCCCAATTAGCCATAAGCTTTAGAAATTCGATAACCCGAATCATACTCACTACTTATAGGAGCTTCTACATCAATTTCAAAATACTTAACTTTTAACAATAAATTATTTACTACAAGTAAATTCAATAACTTTTTGAAATTTAATTTGGGGAGTTGTAATTGCCAACTCATAAACTACTAATATCTTAAAATTGTTTTATTAAAATTAATTATCAATCTAGGATAGAAAATAATAAGCCTATTTTTTTAAAAAAAAGTCTAACTATTCGGTATGCTACATTTTCCAAAGGGGCGCAAATTTTCAATTAAATAGTATCAATAAAATTCTAATTATAAAAGGAAATAAACTTAACATTAGAAATGTTACCCTCTAATGGATTAAGCGCATTTAGTTGTTTTTTGCAGTTGAATTATCCCATTAAATAAGTAGCGTTCAAGTAAGTTGCACTTTCTGTTAGACATTAATATTTCTTTAATCTCGTTAAAGAAGAATACATTTTTGCTTTTTAAGCAAACATTTTTTTCAAAAGCGAATAATATTTTTTGAATTCTTTGGTAATCATTACTTTTGTTAAACTCACGAAGTACTCTATCAAAACAAACTAAATTAGTTTTTGATTTTACAAAAGCCATTTTTTCTTGCTCTACCATAAAATTTAAATTTGTGCAATAAAGTAAGATATAGGCTTTTAATTCCTCTAATGAATAGTTATAATCTAATTTTTTCATCATTTCATTTTTTATAAATTCCACTCTGAATTTCAATTTTATCTTCCTTCAGAGATTTTAAAACATTATTTAATTTTTTACGCGTTGAATTCCCTAAAAGCACATTGAGTCCAATTTCATTTTTTATAGACTTTTTCTTTTGTGTTTCATTTAAAAAATTAATGGCACCTTGTGTTTGATTGCTGGTTTGAGTTTTACGAAATTCTAAATGTGTGAGGATGTTATTCATGTTTTCTATAGTTTGTAAATGGCTTATAGAAGGGGAGTTTGCCCAGGGAACAGGAAAATAAATATCTAAATCAATTTTTTTGAAAATATCGTAGTAAATAAATATCCCTTGATCTTTTAATACCCTTTTTATTTCTGAATAAAAGGTTGTCTTATCTTCAATATTCATTTGAACATGTTGTGTCCAAACAACATCAAAAAAACCATCTTCATAGGGTAAATTAAGAGCATCTCCATTAATAAATGTTGTACTGCCATTAGTTGGAATAATGGCTGAAATTTTTTGTGCTGTCCGAATATAATCCTGATTCATATCAATACCATATACATCACAGTTAAATTCATCAGCCAGCATACGACTTGGTCCTCCTAATCCACAACCAACATCTAGTACTGTTAAGTCTTTAAAATTAAATTGAGCAACAAGCTCTTTAGATACTTGGGCTCCTCATAAATGAAATTCATCAACTCCAGAAAAATGTTCTCTAGTTATGTTCTCTAATTCACCGTTTTTATTTTTGATTCGTTCCAGAATATCTTCAAATAACCCAGAATGATTGTATTGTTCTTTAATTAAAGTATTTTGATTGTTCATGATTTTTGAATTATAGTAGTGTTTTTGTTTATAGTTTGTTTCATAGAGAATAACCAAGCCTCAAATATCTTTTCTATTCTATTTTCTTTTTTAAGTAAATGAATAAGGTCTTGTCTTGAACCTTTAGTTCTGTGATATACAACTTGTTCATTTTTTTTATCAATGACGAAAATATGTTTAGTATCTAGGTATGTTCTGATTTTATCTGCTAGTTTCCAATTTTTTAATTGTCTAGCCTCTTCTCGCATTAATATAAGTTCATCTATATATTTATTTTCTAAATTCATTGTGAAAAATTTAATATAATTAAAGGTTAAGTAGCTTTTTACCAGTAAAAGCATACTGTTCCCATTTTGGTAATGGGTGGAATGGTGATGCTTGTACATCTCTAAAGAGTCGTTCTAAAACATTTGCACGATAAAAACTTTGTCCACCGATCGCCTCCATGGCATATTCTACAGTTTTTTTAGATGCTTCACCTACATTTGTTTTATGGGTTAATATATCAATAGTAATGGATTCACTTGGGTTGAAGTCGAGTTGATTTGCGAGTTCATACATGGCTTTCCATTCGGTTTGTGCACTTAATAGTGAATTATTGATTCGGCCTATAAGTGTGGTGATATGTTCTTGATTGCGATGATATTTTTTGCCTTTTTCAATAGCTATTTCCATAGCTTTTTCTGCAATACCAACATAAGCAGCCATGATTAAGGGCATGGCTACAGTTAAAACCACATTCCATACAGGGTGAAATTCATCTTTTGGTCTTGAAAGTGAAATGGCTGAATCTGGCACAAAAACGTCTTCAAAAACTATAGATTGAGATCCTGTTCCACGCATTCCCATTACATCCCAATTATCTAGAACTGAAACACCATTTGTTGTCATTGGAACACCAAAATGTAGTACTTCCCATTTTCCCTTAGTATTTAAATAAGTACCACTAGTTATAGCGATATCTCCACCTATAGATTGACTTGCAAAATGTTTTGTTCCGGAAAATAAATAACCGCCATTATTTTTTTTAAGTTCCCCATTAGAACCTAACCAATCGCGTGCACCAGTACTAATTAAAACAAGCTCATTTTCAACGACATTTCGAAGCATTTCTTCACCTATTTTTTGATGTTTGTATTTCCAAACAGCAGCTGCAATAAGGTGCTGGTGCATTGAAAAGGATAATGCAGTAGAGCTACAATAATGTGCTATGGTTTTAATTATTTGACACATTTCTTTATGACCTATACCAGCTCCTCCTAATTCTTTTGGAATTGCAGCAGAGAAAAACTTAAGAGATTTAAGTTGTTCGTAATTGTCATGAACAAAAGAGCCTTCAACATCATGTTTTGATGCACGAAGTTCAAAATCTTTTCCTATTTTATTGGTTAAGGATTTCCAATTGTCCATTTTAATAATTGATGCTTTCATTTTATATTTATTTTATATTAAGCAAATTAACGACAACAAATGATGTAACATTTTGCTAAAAAGTTTAAAAAGTAGTATTAAAAGTTCAGAAATTAAAATAGGGCGTTTTACTTTATTTTTTTAAGTAAGAACTAGGGCTTGAATTAAATTTTTCTTTAAAGACACGACTAAAATGAGAGACATCTTCAAAGCCACTTTCAAAAGCAATTTGTGTAATATTTGAGTTGTTATTTAAAATTAAGCTAGCTGCGTAATCAAGACGCCTGCATAGTAGCCATTTACCCGGGGTTGTATTATAATGGTTAAAAAAATCACGTTTAAATTTAGAAAGACTCCGATGGCACATTTTTGCATACTCATCCAGTTTTAAATTAAACGAAAAATTAGTTTCCATTATGTGAGTAAGTGAAGGCTCAGAATTTAAGGTTACCGTTTTTAAATAAGAAACTAGTAAGTTATTATCGCAATTATAAACAAGATTTATTAGCAACTCTTTAAGTTTTAATTTTAAAATAGATTCTGGTGGTTCTCTTCTTTCTTTGAAATATGGAAACATAGATTGAAAGAAACTATTTAAATAATCTTTAGGTAAAAGTTTTGTTGCAGTAAATTGATGTAATTCTTTATGATTTTCAATTGAAACTTTGTTTATAACATCTGACAAGGATTCTTTAATTAAATCATCGGGAATAAAAAAACCAAACATACAAAAATCATCGTCAAAATCTTGAGTAACTATTGCCGCTCCTTTTTTTACAAATAAAGTCTCACCTGCTACAACTGACCATTCCCCTTCAATGGTTTTCCATGATTTTTTCCCGCTTAATACATGAATTAAATAATCAGATTGAGTATATATTCCAGATTGTTCATCTTCAACTTCACATTTATATTCTACGCAAATTAGATTATTCAATGTAAATTTATTAAACACTAAACTGTCTCTAATATTTTCAAATAAATTTTCCAATTAATTGAAATTTGAATTAAATATCACCCTAATTTAATTAATATTTTTAACTTTAAGGATTAATTAATTTCCAGATTTTATATATGCCCAACCATTTCCATGTTTTTTTACAATTTCAGAAACGGCATTATTAATAGTTGTAACACCCGTTATAAGTTGATCTTTTTTAATATTGAAAAGAGCCATACTTACTTCACAAGCGGTAAACTTCACATTTTCATTGTCTACATATTTTGCTATTTCATCAGCTACAACCGATTGGTTTTTCATAAACATGGGAACTGCTTCACCATAAGCTATTATATCAAATTTGGTGTCTGGATGACTTGAAGTCATGATTTTTATTGTAAGCATTACAGATTGGTATACCTTATTATCAGTACTTGTTACGTCAAAGATTATTTTTTGACTTTTTTCTTGTGCTGAGACATTAAAGATTGATAATGTAACAATTATTACTATTAAAATTTTTTTCATGATTATAAATGTTTAATTATTTATTGCAAAGAAAAAGCACATACGGATATTAGCTTTTGTTTAAAAGTTCAATGTTTTGACTTATTAGTCCATTGTCCAGATCAATAATTTTTATTATATTTAATTCAAAATCAGTAATTGTACATTATATGTTCGATTCGTATAAACACTTTCTTGAAACCCCTGGTTATAAAAAAATAATTGGTGAAGATTATTTAATTGTTGAATTTAAATGTCCAATCAAAGATGAACTTTTTTCAGCTTGGTCAGAATGTCATAGTATTGTTTATGTTCTAAGTGGTCAAAAAAAGTGGATTACTCCTTCAAATGAATATTTAGTAAAAGAAAATCAATCCATTTTTGTAAGAAAAGGGGCTTTTAAAAATCAACAGTATTTTGAAGAAGGATTTTGTGTTCTTATGTTTTTCATGAAGGATGATTTTATTAAAAGATGCGTTGAAGAAGATATTAATAGAGAAACTATTGTGTCAAAAAAAATTAATCATCCAGATTTTATTTATAGAATCAATATTTCTGAAAGCTTAAGTACTTTATACCATTCTTTCTTTTCATATTTAAAGCAAGACAAAAAAACCCCTCAGAAAATTATTGAATTGAAGTTTAGAGAAATGCTACTGAATATTTGCTCAGATCATAATAATTCAGAAATAAAAGATGTTCTTTATACGTTGTCTAAAAACAGTGATGATTCTATAGCACAAATAATGGAAGAACAGTATTTTTATAATTTAAAAGTTACTGAATTTGCAAGATTATGTGGTAGAAGTATTTCTTCTTTCAAAAGAGATTTTAAAAAATTGTATAATACTACACCTGGAAAATGGCTCTTAACCAAACGACTTAATTTAGCGAGTAGTTTGATGTTAAGTTCCAATTTTACGATCCAACAGATTTGTTATGACTGTGGTTTTGAAAGTGACTCGCATTTTAATAGAAGTTTTAAAACCCAATTTGGTTTTACCCCAAAACAATGGAGAAATTCTAAGCTAAATACTTTAAATTAATTTTTAATGACCCCTTTTATAATTTTTCTTTCTTTTTCCTTTTCTTGAGATTTATCCCAATTAGCTCCTTTCAAGTATACAAATAATGTATGTATTAACATTGTTGTACCACTATAAAATGCTCCAGAAAATAAATAGGTTGTAAAAATATTTATATAGGGGTGGAGATTTTCATTGGTTACTTCAATTGGTCCTCCCATTGCAAATGAAACAAAAACTCCAACCCAAAATGGCAAACACTGCATGCAACTCGTTAAATACTTCCAGAAATTTGGACTGTGTTTCTCAGCTAAATCTCTTAAGGGTTCAAATATTTTGCTTATAGTAACAATTGCTGATATTCCATAAACTATTAATACTGTGATTATAAATTCCATGATTTTATATTTATGTGGACTTCGAAAATAAAAGTTAAACAGATATTTATTGCTAACCTTATTACTCCACGTTAATGAGGTTTATTGCAAGTCTTCAAAGGCTTTTTGCCAGATAAATAAAAACTTGCATTAATCTTCTTAATATACAAGTGGGGATAACAGTTTTATACTACACTGTCTGTAATTCTTTTAACTTTAACCAAGCGGAATGACCACCTTCTAAATTACTTATATTCTTGAATCCTTTTTCTTGCAGTTTAATGGCTGCCATATAAGACATCACTCCTCCGGTACAAGAAAACAAAAAAGGTCCATCACCATTAAATATAGAATTGTAGTTTTTATGATTCTTGTCAATTGCAGATTCAATTGTTTCAAAAGGAATATTTATTGCTCCAGAAATACTTCCTTGTGTTTCAATTCCTTTAGGGTTTCTTACATCGATGATCTTATAATAGTTTTCGGAGATAATACCCTCTAACTTATCAACAGTAATTTGTTCTATAATTTCTTTAGATACTTTTATATTTTGATTGTTCATAACCTATAATTTAGATTTTTATTAAAGTGAAATAATCTCGGCTCCTTCCAATATTAATTGGTGTAAAGCTGGAGACCCAACTAGTTCTATTTCATCAATTAAATTATCAGCTGAATAACCTCTAACTGCCGCACAGGGAGGGCAAACCATAATTCTACATTTTTGATTTACTACAGCATCAATCATCTCTTTCATTGTTGGATCTTTAGGATTCAAGTGAACATTATTTGCGGCTCCCTTTCTTACCCAATCAACTCCTGAACTGACTAAAAATATGCTTACGTCTAATCCCGAATTAATTCCTCCATTTGCTATACTCCAAGCTACAGAAGCTCTTTCATCATCTAAACCATAGCTTATTAATACGACTAATTTCTTTTTTGAATTCATAATAAATTTGTTTTAAATTGTTATTAAATAATTTGATATGGCAAATCTAAATTCAATCTTCATAGGTGAATTGATTAGGAAGTTCAATTAATGACCTAAAAGGTTCATCATATAAAAAAGTTCAGATTAGGTTGAAGACATACATTTAAGTATTGTAGAAAAGAGATGGAAACTACTGGAGGTTTGTGACAAAGAAATGTGTCTCTAGGTTTATGTTTTAAACCGATGAGAAGCCCTGCCTAATAACTTCTGGAGCTAATCAAGGAGCTTGTACATTTGCGTTGCACTGAGCTTACCTGCCCTGAGCTTGTCGAAGTGTCGAGTGGATTGTTTTTTTTGTGTTAGGAAGATTTATAATTTTCTACTTACCTTAGATTATTCTACAATAACTTTCAATGGTAAAAATCTTTAGAAAAATTAGGCAAAACTTACTTTCTGAGAATAGAATTGGAAAATATTTACTTTATGCCATAGGAGAAATCATACTTGTTGTTTTAGGTATCTTAATTGCCGTACAAATAAATTCAGAGTTAACCAATAGAAAAAACAAGGTCATCGAATATGAAATTTTGGTGGATCTTAAAATAGAATTCAAGGCAAATTTACTAGAACTTGAAAAGGCAATTAAGATAAGCAATGATATTGCTTTTAATTCAAAAAAATTACTAAAAGCATGTTGGGATGATTACAAGCCTATTTCAGAAGATAGTCTGCGTTCACTTATTGGTTCTTCATTTATGTATTCTGAACAAGTATTTAAGTATGATAACAGTGTACAATTAGAACTAATAAATACAGGAAAGCAATCTTTGATAAATAGTAAAGAAATAAGGGAATTTATTTCTTCTTGGAACAAACAATTAGAACTTGTGAAATATCAAGAAAAAGTGGTAGATCAATATCGCCAGCGTACAATAGATATATATCTAAATATAGGTAATAATGCAGTTTTAATGAATAAAGATGATGTTTCTAGTATGAATTCTAAACAGATTAGAACTAATTTACCACTTTTAGAATCTCTTCCATTTGAAAACGCACTTGGTATCTTTCAAGGTACCTCAAGACATTTGGCAGTAGTAAAGTATAATAATATGAAAGAAAAGATTTCTGATGTTATCACTTTAATAGATACTTCACTTAGCAATTATCCTTTTTAAAAACATTAAATAAATTGTGTTTTCCTCCAAAGCTTAAGTAAATAAGGAGGATTTATGTTTTCACATATTTCTACACATAGCTACTCTATTATATCCAAAGAAAGACCTAAGCAATACATTACTTGTTATTTAAACAGAATTAACTGTTATTCAGCTAATTAAATATTTCAGCTATAGTAAATGTTATAATTTTAAGTATTACTAATCACTAAATACAATCAAAATGAAAACAAAACTATTTTTATTATTTATGGTATTTGTATGTTTTAATATAAACGCCCAATGGGAAGAAAATATAATTTCAACAGATATCGGTCAATGCGGTTCGATTTATACCGCAGATTTTAACGGTGATGAATATATGGACGTTCTTTCTGTTTGTGGGGATTCTATAGATTGGTGGGAAAACGATGGAGACGAAAATTTTGAACAACATAATATCTCAACAGATATAGATAGAGCCTATCAAGTATATGCCTTTGATATTGATTATGATAATGATATGGATGTGCTTTATCCTTCAAGAGATGATGATAAATTAGTTTGGCATGAAAACCTAGATGGCTTAGGAAATTTCGGGCCACAACAATTTATCACCGCCCAGGCAAATACAGATGGAGCCAGATTTCTGGATGTAGCCGATTTAGATGGAGATGATAAACCGGATGTGATTTCCGCTTCTGCTTACGATAATAAAATTGCCTGGTATAAAAATTTAGGAAATGGTGATTTTGGAGATATAAATACAAATCAACGTATCATTTCAGAGCCTGAAGAAGAAGCTATTTCAGTTCACGCTGTAGATATAGATGGAGATGGAGATTTTGATGTAGCTGTTGCTTCATATGTGGGAGATGAAATAATTTGGTTTGAAAATGAACTAGAAACAGGAAATAGTTGGACAAGACATTTAGTAGAATCTCAAAGGGATGCTGCAGCATCAGTATCTTCTGGAGATTTTAATAATGATGGCTATATGGACTTAGTTTCGGTATCTGATTTTGATCATACAATCAAGTGGCATGAAAATATTGATGGGGCAGGAACATTTGATAATCATTTAATAACTGATGAAGCATGGAGTGTAGTTTTTGTTTATGCAACTGATATTGATGGAGATGGTGATCCAGATTTTCTCGCAGCACTTGCAAATGTTGATGAAGTAGTTGCGTATGTTAATGATGGAGATGGGAATTTTACAGAATGTATTTTAACATCAAATGCTGATTTTGTTGTATCAGTTCACGCTGCAGATATTAATGATAATGGATTAATCGATGCGCTTTCTGCTTCGGTAAATGACAATAAAATAGCATGGTATGAGAATGATAATGAGAAGTGTATATTATCAGTAAATGAAAATACTTTAATAGATTTTTCTATTTATCCAAATCCCGTTTCAGAATTACTTATAATTTCTATTGCTGAAAATGTATTATTTGAAAAGGCAGTGATTTATTCTGTATTAGGAGAGAGGCTTTTAGAAACTTCAGAAAAGAACATCCATGTTTCCAATTTACCAACGGGATTGTATTTTATTCAACTATCTGTTGATGGTAAAACAGCTACTAAGAAGTTTATTAAAGAATAATATTTAAGGTGTAAATAAGGTATTTACAAGTGAGTTATCGAGTCTCGTCCAAACTAGAATCCTAATTTTAAATTTTAGCTCATATTCACCTTAAGAGTCTTACTTAAGGAGATAAGGAGCTTTTTCATGCCTAATAACTTTTTTTATGAGGGGGTAAAATCAACTAAAGTAATAAAGGATATTAAAGTTTTATACCATTTACAAAATACATTTTCATAACCCCTCTATTCTTTACTTCTATTGTTCCTCTATATTCACAATCAAATTTACCTTTAATCAACTCATATGTGTATTCTGACACATTAATTTTCCCTGACTCTGAAGATGATTCCATGCGCGAAGCAATATTTACCGTATCTCCCCAAATGTCATAAGCAAATTTTTTAGTTCCTACGACACCAGCAACCACTGAACCTGTATTAATCCCAATACGAATATCAAAACGGGTTTCATTTTTAAAATTTGTTTTTTTTGCCACATTAACAAACTCAACTATTTCAAAAGCAGCAAGTACCATCTTAATCGCATGATCCTTTTTATGATAATGTAAGCCTCCAGCACACATATAAGAATCCCCAATTGTTTTTATTTTTTCTAAGTTGTGTTTTTCCATTATTTTATCAAACTCTGAAAAATAATAATCAACACTTTGCACCAATTTTTCTGGAGATAAATTTTCTGCATAACCTGTAAATCCTTCAAAATCTGTAAATAATACCGTTATAGATTCAAACTTTTGGGCTTTTACCTTACCGCTTTGCTTTAATTCTTGAGCTGTTTCTTTAGGAAGGATATTAAGCAATAGGTTTTCAGATCGATCCTTTTCCTCTTCAATAATAATATTGGTTTCCTTTATAAAATGGTAGCGTCTATATAATCCATAGGCAAGTATAACTAATAGAAGTAAGGCAATAATTGTTGCTATAACAATGGTTTTCTGATTTCTTTTTTGCTGATTGAGCAAATCCACTTCTACTTGCTTTTGTGAAACTTCATAATCATGACGAAGATTAGCCATTTCCCTCTCAAGTTCAATGCTAGGGACACTATCTCTATAAACAATATGGTTACTTAAATATTTGTTTGATTCTTGGTAGTTACCAGTATGCTTATATAATTCTGAAAGTTTCAGATTGGTATCACTTACTTGTTTTTTTAGCCCATATTTTTGTGCTAGTCGCAGGCTCCTATGCGCATAATCTAAAGCAATGGTCCAATCATTCTGCTTTGCATAGATATCAGACATAGCTACCAGGTATTCCGAAATAGCATAATAGTCCTCAAATTCCTCTAGAATTTTTAATGCCTCACTAATATTAGCCTTTGCCAAGTCATCTTTCCCCTGCTGGGCATATACCTTTCCAATATTACCTAGGGTATAGGCTGTGCCAATTAAGTAATCTGCATTCTTGAAGAGTTGTTCCGCCTCTTCAAAATTTTGTAAAGCTAAATCATAACTTTTGATCTTCACATAATGGTCTCCTGCGTTGTATAAAGCGGTCCCTAAAGAAACAGAATCATTAGTCATTCTTAACAACTGGATTGCTTTATCGTAATAGCTTTGTGCGTTTCTAGAGTTTCCAATTACAGAATACATGTCTGCGATTGCCATATTGGCGAATCCTTCACCAGCAATATATTCTGCTTTAATTGCTGCTTCTCTGCCCATAAAAAAAGCTTCCAACGCAAGTGTTGGATTTCCAGCTACTCTATTTGCATTTCCTTTTTGATGATAGCCTCTATACAAGTACAAATAATTATCTTCTAACTTGGAGAGTGCTATAAGTTCATCGGCATATTTTATGGCTAATTCAAGATTACGTACCTCGTTAAAAGATAAATTACCAAGTAATTCAAGTTTTGCAGAACCTTCCAGTTGATCCTCTTGATAAATTTTGACAAGACTATCTGCAATTCTTTGATCCTGAGCGAAACCACTTAAACACTGAAGATAAAAAAAACATATAACAAAACAGATTTTATCGAAATATTTGAATGCCTTCAAATCAATTAATTATAACCCTTTAATTTTGGATCAATTGTAAATGTTTTAGTATCACTATTTTTTTTACGGATTGAGAATGTGATCATATAAGTTTCTTCTTCTTCTTCTACAGTATCATCTCCACACTCCTTTACTTTAGCATTTGTTTTTTTACTTTTATCCTTTCTTTTATTTTTTTTATTAGCTAACACTTCGATACCATATTCATAATCTATAGAATCAATTATAATAGAATAATCTTTCTCTTTGAACTGTCCCAATTCATTCAATGTATAGCCCTCCCAAGTCGCCCACTTGCCATAATATACAGTTGATACAAAATCCTCGATATTTGTACCTGATGGAATACATCCGTTATTATCATCCTTTAGTTCACAATTAGCATTAACGTTTACAGGATTGTTAGCTAAGGGATAAAGTACGTGGGCATCAACACCCAATTTGATTAATACATCTTTTGCCATAATTTTTTAATTAGTTAATTAATAATAATTTTTAGCAGGTAATTTTTTAAAGAAGTGAGGAGTTTTTAAAAAATACTTTTTAGTAGTGATTTTTAATTAGTAGGTAATTTTTAAAAAGAAGTGAGGATATATAATATACTCCTAGTATTAATTTAATAAAGAAGATATGTAAGATAGGGTTTTATTTTAAGATATGAAAATAACACACTAATATATAGCGTTTTATAAAGTTACATTTATAAGTTTCAAGAAATTTAATTTGAACTTTATCCCCTTTAATTTATTATAAGATTTATGTGGTTTAACTAATTTGATAAATTCAAGTATTAATCTAATTTAAATAGAGAATAATTTATATAACCCAAGCCAACAAGACATTATTGATGGTAATTGTAGCTTGTATAAAGGGTATTAAAAATAAATGACACTTATAATCATTAGATGAAATAAGGCTTTAGGCGAGAGTTCTCGAGTCTCGTCCAGACCAGAACTGAGCGTGAAGAAAACATCCAGTGGATGTTTTAAGCGAAGGGGCCAAATGGCGCGTTGGCCGTTTAAAATGTTGTACCTGACCGCCGAAGTGAAACGAAGGAGGTTTGTGACACAAAAATGTGTCGCTAGGTTTATGTTTTAAAATGATAAGAATCCCTGCCTGTCGGCAGGCATGTTGTCCATTTGCGCTGCACTGAGCTTGCCTATACTGTGCTTGTCGAAGTGGATAGGTTTTTTTGTTTTATATCCAATTCTTCCAAATATTCCATTTACCAAGTTATTTCATCTAAAAAGGTATTCATTTAAGTGAATTATCCTTACTTAAAGGCCGCATTTAATCCACATATTATTGTTAGCCATTAAAGAAATTTTCTTATTGGAAATACTTTTTTGTACCTTTAAAACATGAATAATAAAGTTATGAATAATAGAAAACAGTGGTTTGGTTTATTGTTAATTTTAGGATTAATGATTAGCTGTCAAGACGATAATGATAACCAATCATATGGTGAAGAGTTAAACTCTAGGATTCAATTAAAATTGGTTGATGCCCCAGGTGATTATTTAGAAGTGAATGTAATAATAAATGATATTAAGTACAATTCTTCAGAAGATGAGGGTGGATGGATAAGTTTTGGTGAGCCAGAAGATTATCCTATAGGAGTTGATTTAACTGAACTAATTGCAGGAAATAGTCTGCTACTTGTAGATGAAGTAATTCCCTCTGGAGAATTAAAACAAATTCGTTTGATACTAGGTGAGGGGAATACCTTGGTTATTGAAGATGAAAATGCTAATCCATATACCGTTCCACTTAACACACCTAGTGCTCAGCAATCTGGATTAAAACTTAAACTTGATACTTTTTTAGAACCTAATTTTACCTATGTATATATTTTAGATTGGGATGTTAATGAATCTATTGTTGAAGCAGGAAACTCTGGAAATTATAATTTGCATCCGGTAATAAATGTAATTGCGCAAGTAAATTCTGGGTCTATTTCTGGTATTGTAATGGATGATTTGACACCTATACCAGATGCTGTTATCGAAGTGTTTGCAATTAATGATGAATATGTGACATCTACAATAACTAACGATCTGGGAGAATTTTTAATAAATGGACTCGTTGAGGGAGAGTATATTTTAAAAATAGTAGAGATAGGTTATGTACCCTATGTTTCACCAATACTAATCAATGTTGCCAATGGAGTAATCTCAGATGCTGGAACAATTATACTTACACCTTTGTAATTTTTAAGATAATAATTAATAAAGAGATTATCCGCTTGTATTACTCTGAGTTTGGCTGCACTGAGCTTGCCTGTACTGAGTTTGCCTGTACTGAGCTTATCGAAGTATCGAAGTGGATGGAAATTTTTGTTTTAGAGAGATTCTTATCTAAACGTCAAATGCTAACTTACTTTCTTCAATAAAGACTTCTTTAGGGGTAAAATAGAAACCAGCCTAACTTTAACTAAAGTTAGGCTGGTTTCTATTAAAATTCAAGCAATTTTCACTCCCTATTTATGATAATAGTTTTTGATTCTGATATTCCTTTGGCCGAAACCACAAGCTCATATATTCCAGTATTTAAGCCATCTAATGCTAGTGAGTATGTACCATTAATTTTTTGCTTATTCTTCTCAAGGGCTAAGTTACCGTTGTTAAGGTCGTAAATTCTAATGGTATAATGAACGTTTTTATTTTCACCCGAATTTGTTTCAATGTTAATGTAATCTGAAGCTGGATTTGGGTAGCTAACTATGCTCAAAGGTGTAGCTTTATTTTGTGAGCCATGGCCATCTCCATTTGTAATTTTTCTAATATTTCCATAACCACTGAACTCAGAAACATATAAGGTGTTCCCAGATTTATTTGCAATAATTCCGGCAGGATAAGCATATGTAGCCTCCGAGATATTACCATCTGTATCGCCATAGGTACTTCCCGAATAAATTTCTACATCATCAACGTGACGAGGGTCAATTTTATAAATTTTATGCTCTCCATATACGGTACCATACAAGAATCCTTGTGCATAGGCTATAAAAGCTAAATAAGGTACATGATTATTAGGTGCGGGAACTGTGGCAACATACTCCACTTCATCTTCCCCAAGCGGCAATCGGTAGATTTCTCTTCCAATATAGTTTCCAATATACAAATCGCCATGGGGACCATATGCTAGGCCAACAGGAATATTAAGAGGCCCTCCTTGGTATAAAACGCGAATAGATCCATCTGCAGATAATTCATTTATACTATTATCCCCTACATTGGTATAAATCATATTGTCACTTTTATAGGCTTTAATTAGTCCGGAGGGATAACCACTACCAATAGATAGTTTTTCAATAAGATTACCATTATTGTCATATTTATTTATGGATGCGTTAAGATATTCGGCGACATAAATATTGTCTTCAGAATCCACTGCCAAACCATTTGCCCAAGCCAAGTCTGTAACAAACGGTGTTGAGGTTCCATCGGGAGTAATTTTGTAAACTGTACCTCCATAAAAGGTGGATCCATATAGATTTCCTTGTGAGTCGAGTGTCATTGCATCATCTACTGTGGCATCATTTGCGTTTAAAAATGTAGTGACTGTCTGTGAATGTGTGCCAATTGTTATAAAGGCAATTAATAATGTGTAAATAAGTTTCATGTTTCTTTCTTTTAAATTAGTATTATTTATTGCTTATTATCGATAGGAGATTTTTTTATTAGATCTCATTAAATCAATAGCAATAAAGTTATGATTGATGCTTAAATGTAGATATACTGCTCTTACAACCAACAATTTTGGTGTGGTCTGATAGTATTTTGTGGTAGATTACTGAAATTAAGTTGTCAATGACTTTTGATTTCCAACCGAAAATAAAATTAGTGTGAATTACTAATATTTTTATCTATATTGACCTAATAAAAGTATATTCTATTGGTTTCTAATATGAAAATATCCACCCTTATAATTGATGATGAGCCTTTAGCAAGAGCTATGATTGAAAGGCTTTTACTATCAAGAACTGAATTCGAAATTATTGGGCAATGTGGAACAGGAAAACAGTCTATTGATATGATTAATACCTATAAGCCCGATTTAATATTTCTAGACATTAAGTTGAAAGACATGACCGGCTTTGATGTATTGGAAGCCTTATCGGTTAAATTTCCTATCGTAATTTTTGCAACTGCGTTTGACACTTATTCGCTTAAAGCATTTGAATACTTTGCATTTGATTATCTACTGAAACCATTTAGCGAAGAACGATTCTATAAATCTATCAATAAAGTGATTGAAACCTTTAAATCTGCGGATAACGACAACATACAAAGTAAGATTTATTCTCTTTTAGAATACATGCAACCAAAGGTAGAAACAACTAACACTTCACAGAAAACAATACCAATTCCATTAAAGAATAAAACCATATTTATTAAAACGGATGAAATTTTATATGTAATGGCATCCAATAGCTATGTTGAAATATTCACAAAAGACAACAAATATTTACTGCGTAATACCATCTCAAATATCCAAGAAGAGTTATCTAGTCCATTATTTTTTAGAATCCACCGCTCTACAATTATAAACCTAGAATTTATTAAAGAACTTATACATTCAGATTATGGTGAAGTGGATGTTCGAATGAAGGATATGCAGCAGTTTAGAATAAGTAGAAGTTATAAAAAAGAATTTCTAACTAAAATAGGCTTGAGAAAATGAGGAAGATATTAGACAAGAATTTATTCTACATATTATTTGGATATGCTTTTACATATCTTATTTATACCTCCATAAAAGGAACGATTTTAAAATTAATGGATTCCGTTGCTTTTGCCGAAATTAGTTGGAAGGAAGTGCTATTTGATCAAGTAATAGCAAACATTTTCATTATGCCTCCTACTATAATTATAATTATACTAATTACAAGATTTCTGTTTAATAGGCATTATAATTGGAAAGCTGTTATTGTCATCCATTTTATATTTTCAATAATCTACATTCTCATTATCTACTTCTTGTCTTATGCTTATCAGATATTTACAGATCAGAGGAGTATTGAATCTATCAATACCAAGGATTTTATTGTGGATGTAGTTTCCAATTCAAATCTACATTTCCTAGGTTATATTGGCTTTGTTAGTATAATATACTGTTATTATTACATAAATGAGAATGTAAAGATAAAATTGCAAAAAACACAACTCTCGCAACAATTAACTAGTGTAAAGCTAGAAATGTTGAAAGCTCAATTGAATCCGCATTTCTTGTTCAACACCCTACACAGTATTTCGTCATTGGTAAAACAAGATCCAAACAAAGCTCAAAATATGCTTGTTTCGCTAGGAGACTTATTAAGAGAAATTATTTTTATTAATCACGAGGATAAAATTACATTGAACAAAGAAATAGATATCTTAAAAAAGTATATAGATATTATGCTTATCCGGTTTTCCGACCATTTATCTATTGATATAAATATTAGTGATGAAGTAGAAATGGCTTTGGTTCCAAGTTTGTTGACACAACCTATTATTGAAAACTCTTTAAAGTATGGCTATTCTTCAAACCATACGAATCTGCATATAAATATTAGTGTTATTAAAACGAATAAAAAACTAATTATTCGAATTGATAATAATGGCAAGGCTCTAGAAAAGAATCAAGAAATCGCCTTGGGTACTGGAATCAGAAATATTAAAGAACGCCTTGAAACCTTATATGGTTCAGATTACAGTTTTAGCTTCTCCTCATTAGATCACAATAAAGGGGTGGTAACCATAATTAAAATTCCATTTCAGGTATAGCTTTAGATATTTTTTTGTTTTATATCAATTCTTCAAAATATCCCATTTTATACCTTAAAAAGGGACATTATTCGGGATATCTAAAATCTTCTATGGATACTATTATTTCTGTTTTTTTTGTAAGAAAAATTGTACTATTTTCGCATCCTCCCTAATTAATATGAAGCATTTTATTATCATTAGCTCTAGATTATTTAAAAGCTAGTGTGTCTGGTATTTATACAATATTAAATACAGATAAAATAGTATTAATTATTATCTTCGTGCAGCTAAAATCCTACTTATGAAAAACCTATACATTCTCCTCATTACATTATTTGTATTTACTTATTGTAATGCTCAAATAGTAGATATTCCTGATGAAATTTTTAGAGAAATGTTAGTCAATTACCCTGTAGTTGACACAGATGGAGATGATATAGGGGATAGTGATGCAGATACTAATAATGACGGAGAAATACAGGTAAGTGAGGCTGAAGCAGTAGAATGGTTAGATGTTAGTAGCCCTTTTGATTTAGGATTAAGTTATATAAACTCATTAGTTGGAATAGAAAGTTTTATAAACCTAAAAAAGTTAGATTGTGAGATAAATGGATTGGAAAACTTAGATGTCACTCAACTATCTAGCCTTGAGTATTTAAATTGTAGAGGTAATGTATTAACAGATTTAAATGTAAGCCAAAATCCAAATTTAACTTTTTTATGGTGTACAAGTAATGAATTAACTGAATTAAATGTTACTCAAAATTCAAATCTTGACTTTTTAAAATGCTCAAGTAACCTATTAACAGAATTAGATATTAGTCAAAATCCAAATTTGAAATCTTTAGCTTTTGTAAGTAATCAAATTTCTACAATTGATATATCTCAAAATTTACTGTTGGAATTATTAATGATTGGAAATAACCAGATTTCAAATATTGATTTAACACAACATACTAATATTACTACTTTAACTTGTTATAGAAATGAGTTAACTGAATTGGATATATCTCAAAATTTAAATTTATTAGAGATTGATTTTTCTTGGAACCCTATTTCTAATATTGATTTTTCTCAAAATTTATTATTATTAAAAATTAGGGGAAGTGTAACTAACATCTCAACCTTAGATGTAACAAATAATCCTGAATTATATTATCTGGGGTTTGGTGGAACTAATATTACAACTTTAGATGTTAGTCAAAATTCAGAATTACTATTTTTATATGTTTCAAATAATTACCTTACACATATAGATTTATCTCAGAATATCAATTTAACCAATATCAAAGTAGACGATAATTTACTAACGAGTTTAAATTTACAAAATGGGAATAACTCCAATTTTTCAAGAATGACTTCTTTAAATAATCCCAGTTTATCTTGTATTCAAGTGGATGATGTAGCATATTCTAATGCCCAAGAATGTATAATTGAGCCAACAATAATAACAGGCTGGTGTATAGATGATTGGACAAGTTTTAGTGAAGATTGCCCAGAACCATTTGTATACATTCCAGATACTAATTTTTTAAATGCATTAGTAAATACTAATTGTGCAGATTTAGATGGTAATGGAACCATTGATTCAGATGCAGACATTAATGATGATGGGCAAATACAAATGAGTGAAGCTGAAGCCGTTTATGGATTATATGTCAGTAACAATGATATATCTTCATTGGAAGGTGTTCAGAACTTTATAAATTTAACAAGCTTAGATTGTAGTGTAAATCAATTAGCTAGTTTAAATATTAGTAATGGTAATAATATAAACATTACGAATTTCAATGCAGTTGAAAATACAGAGTTAAATTGTATTGAAGTAGATGATGTAGATTATGCAAATAATGCACCAAATTGGTTTAAGGATAATTGGGCAGCATATAGTGAAGAATGTATTTTAGGTCTAGAAGATAATACCCAAATTAGTTTTACAATATATCCCAACCCAACTCAAGATATATTGTTTATTGAAACTCAACAACCAATAGAATCTATAAAAACCTACAACTTACAAGGGCAGCAAATAAAAGAGGGTACCAGTAATAGTTTAGATGTTTCTCAACTTACTCATGGACTATACTTTGTGCAAATTGTTATAGATGAGCAAAGCCTTACTAAAAAATTTATCAAAGAATAAGAATAGATGAAAATATTTCAAAGCATAAAAAATAGAAGCTTTATTTCTAAAATTATTATAATGAATTCTAAGATTTTTACCTTTTATAGCCTAGTATTATTCCTTGTTTTAGGACTAAACTCCTGCAGTAGCGATAGCGATACTAATGAAGAACAAGAAACTGTTATTACTGTAGGCACATCAGACTTTGCAACTACGATTAATGAGAACCCTGTAAATGGAGAGGCAATAGGTACAGTAGAAGGAACGACTAACCAAGGAAGTGTTGCTTTCTCAATAGTAGAGCAAATACCTAATGGCGCTTTTGCTATTAATAGTAGTACAGGTGAATTAACGGTAACAGATATTGCCATTTTTAATTATGAAGTGAATACTTCTGTTTCAGGAATTGTTAAAGTTGTTAATGGTTCTGTATTTGAGAATGCAACTATAAATATTTCAATAGTTGATGTAGAGGAATCTGCAACCTGTGAGGGACCAATTTTTTTAACAACTCAAGAAGAGGTTAATGCATTTGGGGCTTTAGGTTGTACAACCATAAATGGGGATTTAATAATTGCTTCTGTTGATAATCCTTCCAATTCTATCATAGACCTTTCTCCAATAGCTGGAATTACGACCCTAAATGGCTGGTTAATGATTCATTGGAATATGACCTTAACTAGCATAGAAGCGCTTGGTAGCATAACGACACTAACAGGGGGGATAGAAGTTCTTTCCAACCCTATGTTAGAAAGTCTCCATGGTTTCGAGGGATTGACAACAGTAGATAGTTCAACATTTAGGATAGAGAAAAATAACTCTTTAACAAATTTAGAAGGGCTAAACAATTTAGAAGTGGTAAATGGACAGTTTTTTATTTTTGATAATAATTCATTAACAAGTTTAAATGGTCTTGAAAGTATACAGCAAATAAACTTTTTAAATATTGTTTCGAATGAAAATTTAGTAGAAATTGAAGCTTTACACCTAATAACAAATTTTTCAGCTGGATTGCGAATAGATAACAATCCTAGTTTAATTTCTATAGAAGGGTTAAGGAATGTAACACAATTAGCAGCACTTGAAATTGATAATAACTCTACTCTTTTAAACCTTTATGGATTACATAATTTAAATGCTATCGGTAATTTTCTAACAATATCTTTAAATGAATCCTTAAACGATATTTCGCAACTTAATTCTTTGACAGCTATTGGTGGTACCTTAGAAATACGAAGTAATTTATCACTCCAAAATCTGGAAGGGCTAAACAATCTCCAAAGTATTGGGAACAGTTTTAATATAATCTCCAATAACTCACTTTTAAATTTTGAAGGCATAAATAACCTTCAAAGTATTGGTGGTAATATTAGTATAAGACATAATAATTCCCTTTTGAATATTGATGCTTTAACAAATACACAAACTCTAGAAGGCACTTACTTACATATAGCTAATAATGAGAATTTATCTAATCTTAATGGTTTGGTTAATTTAAATATGAATAATTTATTTACAGATTTGAAGATATTAGATAATATTCAGTTATCAGATTTATGTGGTTTAACTAATTTAATAAATTCAAATATTGATTTAATTCAAATCGAAGAAAATTTATATAATCCAACAGAACAAGACATCATTGATGGTAATTGTAGCCAATAAAAAAATAATATGAAAATTAAAAACATTACACTTTATAGTCTAGCCTTATTGCTAGTAATAGGATTCAACTCCTGTAGTAGCGATAATGACTCAAATGAAGAACAAGAAATTGTTATTACAGTAAACACAAATGATTTTACAGCTACTATAAATGAAAATCCAGTAAATGGACAAGTAGTAGGTGCCGTAGAAGGGACCACCAATCAAGGAAGTGTTGTTTTTATAATTTCTGAACAAACTCCTGAGGGATCTTTTGAGATTGATGCCATAACAGGGGAGATAACTGTTAGTGATGTAAGTATGTTTAATTTTGAAGTCAACTCAATTATTACCGGTATTGTAAAGGTTTTAAATGGAGATGTTTCTAAAGATGCTTTAGTTACAATTACCCTTAATGATGTGGAAGAAGAAAATATTTATTATGGAGATATTGAACTAAAATCTCAGTTTGATGTTAATGAATTTGGTGCTAATAATTTTACCAATATATCGGGTAGTTTGCATATAAATTCATATTTCGGAAATGAAGAAACTATAATAACAGACCTAAGCCCATTAAATTCGATTAAAACTGTAGGAAATCATTTCACTGTTTTCGGTTATGATATCCTTAATTTTGATGGTATAAATATAGAGTCCGTAGGAGGAAATATATTTATTAATTATTGTACATCCTTGACAAATATTGATGGGCTATCCTCTATTACTTCAGTATTAGGTGGGCTAGAGTTAAGTTCTAATCCGTTAATTGTAAATGTTGATGGTTTAAATAATATTAACTCTTTAGGAGGAGATTTAATTTTTAGCTCAAACGATAACCTTTCTAATATAGAGGGATTAAATAATTTGCAACATGTTGGTGGAAAACTTGGGTTTTACGGTGTTGATGATCTTTCTAACTTAGAAGAGCTAAATAATTTACAATATGTTGGCGGAGATATGACATTTTACGGTAATGACTTTCTATTTAATTTTTGTGGTATAAGTTCTTTATTAATAAATAATGGATTGATTGGTGAATATAGAGCAGAAAATAATGCCTATAACCCTAGTCAACAAGACATCATAGACGGAAATTGCAGCCTTTAATAATAATTAAAATGAAAATAAAAAATCTTACACTTTTTAGTCTTCTAATATTTATAATCCTAGGTTTAAAATCTTGCAGTAGTGATAGCGATAATAATGAAGATCAAGAAACTGTCATTACCGTAAGCACCTCAGATTTTTCAATTGCTATAGATGAAAACCCAGAGAATGGAGAATTAATAGGTACTGTAGAAGGTACTACAAATCAGGGTGGAATTACATTTGTAATTATTGAACAAGAACCTGAAGGAGCTCTGTCAGTAGATGCAATTAGTGGTGAATTAACGGTTAATGACCCTAATTTATTTGATTATGAAACACAAGCAGAAATAACAGCTATTATTAAAGTAGCTAATGGTGCTGTATTTGAAAATTCAAATATTGTAATTACATTAAATAATGTAAATGAAGAAAATGTATTTATTGGAGATGTGTTTTTTTTAACCCAACAGGAAGTAGATAATTTTGGAGCGAATCATTATACTTCTATAACAGGATATTTGAGTATTGGCACTTTTAGTCCCACACCAAATACTTCTATTAATGATTTAAGCCCTTTAGCATCTTTAACTGCCATAGGAGGAAATTTAACAATATCTTCAAACGAAGCCTTAACAAATTTAGAGGGCTTAAATAATTTATCGGCAATAAGTGGAGGGATTAGAATTATTGACAATGAAAATTTAATATCTATAAACGTATTTAATAATGTAAATTCAATTTCAGGTGAATTATTTATTACAATGAATGATAATTTGTTGAATCTTGATGGGTTAAATAATATTACAACCATTGGAAATTCATTACTTATTCAAGATAATATGTCAATAATAAATATTAATGGGCTGAACAGCCTTACTACTATAGGTGAAAAAATATCAATCACCTATAATGACTTATTATTAAACATAGATGGATTGAGCAATGTTGAGTATGTTGGAGTTGGCCCAGGTGGTTCTATTCAAATTAACAATAACCTTAGCCTTGAAAGCATTAATGGATTGCAAAATATAACAGCAGTTAACGGAGGGGTAAGTATTGGAGGTAATTCTTCTTTAATTAATCTACATGGTGTTGAAAACATTACTTATATAGGTGGAATTTTAAGTATTTGGAATAATGCTTTAATTACTAGTATTAATGAATTAAATGGTATTTCTGCGATTGGGGATTCTTTTTATATTTCTGAAAATCCCGCTTTATTGAATTTTGATGGCTTACAAAATTTGACTTTTATTGAAAATGATTTAATTATTCAGCAAAACGAAGAGTTAACAAATCTTGATGGGTTAATTAACCTAAACACTGTGTCCTATTTAAAAGTGACCTTAAATGGTTCTTTAGTAGATTTCTGTGGGCTTAATAATTTAGTGATTAGTGAAAATATAAATACCTATCAAATTGGAGGAAATGCCTATAATCCAAGCCAACAAGACATTTTAGACGGGAATTGTAGCATATAAAAAAATATTTATGAAAATTAAAAACATTACACTTTATAGTCTAGCCTTATTGCTAGTAATAGGATTCAACTCCTGCAGTAGCGATAGCGACTCTAATGAAGAACAAGAAATTGTTATTACAGTAAACACAAATGATTTTACAGCTACTATAAATGAAAATCCAGTAAATGGACAAGTAGTAGGTGCCGTAGAGGGGACCACCAATCAAGGAAGTGTTGTTTTTACAATTTCGGAGCAAAATCCTGAGGGATCTTTTGAGATTGATGCAATAACAGGAGAGCTAAGCGTTAGTGATGTAAGTATGTTTAATTTTGAAATCAACCCAATTATTACCGGTATAGTAAAGGTTTTAAATGGAGATGTTTCTAAAGATGCTTTAGTTACAATTACCCTAAATGATGTTTTGGAATCTAATATTTTTGAAGGAGATGTGAATTTGTTAACTCAAGAAGATGTTAACACTTTTGGAGCTGAAAATTATACAGAAATAACAGGGGATTTAGTAATTGGTAACTATGATACTAATAGTGCTACAATTGTCGATTTAAGTCCATTACTATCCTTGCAATCGGTAAATAGTTTCTATATTTATAATGCAGAAGAATTAGTAAGTTTAGAGGGGCTAAATAATTTATCGTCTATTGAAATAATTCAATTAATGGGCAACACATCTTTAATAAGTATCGAAGCCCTAAGTGGACTATCATCAGTTGTTGCATTTATTTCTATTCAAAATAACTCTTTACAAAATCTATTAGGTTTGCATAATATTTCTGGGACTATAACAACCCTAAGCATAAGATACAATTATGCATTGGATAATGTGGATGCATTAAGTAATATTACATTGCTTACCGGTTCATTAACCATAGAATTTAATTCACAACTTACAAATTTAACTGGATTAAGTAACATCACATCCGTAGGATCTAGTCTTAGAATATTAGATAACCTATCTCTTCAAAACATTGATGGTTTAAGTGGTATAACTGAGGTAGGTTTAGGAAGTAACTCGGGATTATCTATAAGCGGTAATGATTTAATTCAAAACCTCGATGGGATTAGTAATCTAACTCAAATTGGTGGAGGAATAGGAATTCAAAATAACGCATCATTAACAAGTATTGATGGATTAAGTAATATTACAATCATTTCAGATTCCATAGGTATTTCATACAATAATGCCTTAACAAACCTTAATGGTTTACAAAACCTTACTTCTATTGAAGATTTTTTCTATTTACAAAATAACGATTCTCTAAATGACATAAGTGCATTAAATAATTTAAGTGAAGTATATGATTTTAGAATTTCCAACAATAGTTTACTTACGAATTTAGATGGTTTAGAGAATTTAAGTACCATTAATTATAGCTTATTTGTTTATAATAATTCTTTGCTTTCTAATTTTTGCAGTCTAGAAAATTTATTTGCAAACGGTAATCCTCCAAATATTTTCGAGACGACAGAGAATGCCTATAACCCTACTCATAATGATATGATAAATGGAGATTGTGGTAATTAATAATTAAATAAAAATTTAATAAATGATAAAAAAATATTTTATAAAAGCAAGTACGATGCTAAGTGTATTTTTAATAATACTAAGTTGCTCGTCTGATGATGATAGTTCAACACTACCAGTTGTAACGTCTAATTTCACTTCTAATTTTACGACAGTTTTTGAGACTGAAGAAATTAATTTTACGGATGAATCTTTAGGAGACCCAACAAGTTGGCAATGGACCTTTGAAGGAGGAAATCCATCCTCGTCAACAGATAAAAACCCGACAGTTCTTTATAACCAAAAAGGGATATATCAAGTTACTTTAATAGTGAATAATGGGGATTCTGAAGATGAAGAAATTAAATTTGATTTCATTACTGTTGAAGACGATTTACTTAGAGGCTTAGTAGGGAAATTTGATTTAGATGGAAACGGAGATGATTCTAGTTCTTATCAAAATAATGGTACTATAATCGGTAACGTACTACCTTCAGTAAATAGATTTGGAATGCAAAATTCTAGTATGTTATTTAATGATTGGCAAGGATATATTGATGCAGGTGATGCAACGGTATTAAACCTTACTTCTGAAATGTCAATCTCTGTTTGGATAAAACCAGACGGAAATCAATTCTCTTGGGATGCAATAGTTAACAAATGGCAAAATACTGGAGGCGGTAGTATTGGTTGGGGATATTATTTGGGTTTAAATCCCGATGGCCTCAATCTAAGATGGAATGTAACTAGCCAAACTATAGAAATGAATAGTGAAATTCCAACTCTTGAATGGACTCATATTGTAGTAACATTTGACCAAAATTACCTTAAGCTTTATATTAATGGGCAACTAGAAAATCAAGCTACAACCACAGGACCTTTGATTGAAACGAATGTTCCATTTAGAATTGGTTCACAAAGTGAATATGTTAATGGTACAGGAGGGTTTAATGGAGATATAGATGATGTTTATATTTATAACAGATCTCTTACAACGGTAGAAATTAATGAACTTTATAATAATTAGATAATACAATGAAACACTTTTTAATTTTATTTTTGTCATTTATAATTTTTTCTTGCAGTAGTGACGACTCAAGTGATGTTATTACCGAAACAATTGTTTCTGCTTCAGATTTTTCAATTACTATAGATGAAAATCCAGAAAATGGACAAGTATTAGGTACTATAATCGGAACCACAAATCAAGGAGGAATTACCTATGTTATTACGCAACAAGAACCTGAAGGAGCTTTATCTGTTGATCCAATTAGTGGTGAATTAACGGTTAATAACCCTAATTTTTTCGATTTTGAAACGAATCCAATTATAACAGGGATTGTAAAAGTTGCAAATGGCTCTGTGTTTGAAAATTCAAATATTATAATTACTATTAATGACCTTGAAGAAGCAAATGTATTTGAGGGTACTGTAGAGTTAATGACACAAGAAGAAGTTGAAAACTTTGGAGCCAATAATTATACACATATTTCAGGCAGATTACAAATTGGACTTTCAGTCTCTCCTAATACCTCCATTAATGATTTAAGTTCCTTAGAAAGTTTAACAACCATTGGGGAATCTTTATATATTTCATCCAATAATACACTAACCACACTTAATGGATTGCAAAACATTGAATCTATTGGTGGATATTTACGTATTCTGCACAACGAAGTACTAACTACTATAGATGTATTCTCTAATGTGCAACATATTAATTTAGATTTAACGATTTATGATAACATTTTACTTAGCAGCCTTGCTGGTTTAGAGAATATAATAGATGTAAATTATATGTCGATTAATGGTAATAACTCTTTATTAAATCTGGAAGGTCTTAATAGTATTACCAATATTAATGAAGGTATTGATATAGGTGGAAATAGTTCTTTGTTAAATTTAAACGGCTTAAGTAATTTGGGTCCAGTAACTAAGTCAATTAGTTTATATAATAATGTATCATTGACCAATATCAACGCGCTTAGTAGTATTACTGCAATTGAAGGATATTTAGCCATAAATAAAAACCCTAATTTAAATAATTTAAATGGTTTAAATAACCTTACTACAATAAGTGAAACATTAGGAATAGGCGAAAATGATTTAATTACAAATCTTGATCCATTAAATAATTTGAGTATAGTAAACGGTCGAATTGGAATTGATTTCAATAATTCGCTTGCCAACATAGATGGATTAAATAATATTACATCTTCTGTAGAATCTATTGTTATATCTCGAAATCCTGTATTAACCACTATAAGTGGTTTAAATAATATTAATACGGTTACTTATGAATTGTCTATTTGGAATAATGATATTTTAACGAATCTTAATGGTTTAAATTCTATCACCTCAGTTGGTTCTCTTATAAAAATTAGGTCTAACAGTTCATTAAATAATGTGGATGGTTTAAATAACATTTTATATTTGGGTGGAAAATTAGAGATTAGATCTAATAGCATCCTAAGTAATTTATGTGGTATAAGTCCATTATTAGTAAATAATGGATTGATGGGTGATTATATTGTACAAAGTAATGCCTATAATCCAAGCCAACAAGACATTTTAGACGGAAACTGTAGCATATAAAAGAATAAAATGAAAATCAATAACCAGATACTTTATAGCCTTGTATTACTTCTAGTTTTAGGATTAAATTCCTGTAGTAGTGATAGTGACTCTAATGAAGATCAAGAAATCGTAATAACAGTAAGCACCTCAGATTTTACAACAAATATCAATGAAAACCCAGCAAATGGACAAGTAATTGGATCTGTAGAAGGAACGGCCACTCAAGTTAATGTTACTTTTTCTATTACCGAACAAGAACCCAGTGGTGCTTTTGTTATTGATAGTAGTACTGGTGAATTAACCGTGGCTGATGAATCCTTGTTTAATTATGAAGCACATATAATAATAACAGGTATAGTTAAAGTAGCGAATGGTTCTGTATTCGAGAATTCAATTATCACGATTAATATCAATGATATTGAAGAAATAAATATTTGTGAAGGAGATGTAATATTATTAACTCAAGAAGATGTAGATGCTTTTGGAGCAAACAATTGTACCGAAATTACTGGGTTTTTGTTAATTGGAGAATACGGGGTTACCAATACCTCTATAGTTGACCTTAGTCCTTTATCTTCATTACAAAAAATAGGAAGCTTTTTGCGAATTAGAAGTATTCAAGGCTTAACTAACTTACAGGGGCTTCATAATTTAAATTCTGTAGCAACCATTGAATTATATGGTAATTCTAATTTAACCACCATAGAAGTTTTTAGTGGAATTTCGGAAATTAGTACTTTTGAAATCTCATTAAGTTCCTCACTAACAAGTCTTTCTGGTTTGCATAATCTTACTGGCACTATTAATAGCTTTTCGTTAACTGCTAATGAATCCTTAATTAATCTCGATGCACTTTCAAATATTTCATCAGTAGTATCTATTTCAATACAGGGTAATTCATCCTTACAAAATATAGACGGTTTAATTAATGTATCTAGTGTTAATTATTTATCACTTAAAAATAATAGCAGTATTATTAATATTAATGGTTTATCTAATTTAACTGAGGCGTCTTTTATAGAAATAGATAATATTAATTTAATCGAAAATATTGATGGTCTTAATAACCTAGTTACTATACGTGAATTAAAAATAAATAATAACCAAAATCTAACAAATATAGAGGGCTTATCTGGGATAAATTCTATAATAGAATATGACGTTTCAATTAGCAATAATAACTCCCTTATCAACCTTAATGGTTTAAATAATATTACAGAAATAATGCTTTATTTGAGAGTTATAGGTAATGATTCACTTACAGATTTAAGCGCGTTAAGTAATTTGAATACTATTGGAGGGGATTTAATGATTCATGATAATAATCTTATTTTAAATCTAGAAGGATTAAATAATATTAACTCGGTTGGGGGATTTTTAATAGTAGAGGCTAATGATTTGTTAAACAATTTATGTGGTATAGAAAACTTAATAATTGAAGGAGGATTAAGCGGAGATTATACTGTAGAAGACAATGCATATAATCCAACTTATCAAGATATCGAAGATGGGAATTGTAGCCAATAAAAAAAGCTACTAAATATTTAGTAGCTTTTTTTATTGGTTTGAGAATTTAAATTTTATCACTGAGCGATAACTTGACCTCTAAAGGAAAACAATATATATAGAACATCTTTTTTTGATTCTTCGTCTATATTATGTTTGTCCAATACCATCATGATATCAGAAATTGCTTCCACAAATTCAATCCCACTAATATCTAGTCCCTTGTGTGCAGTAGGCATATCTCTACCACTATAGGCTACACTGCCGCCTGTTCCAGCTCCAAAAAAATCTTTTACATGTTGTTTAAAAACACTCATTTGTTCTGGGTTATTTTCCAAATGAGCAAAACGATCTTTAACAATAGGGTTTGCTAAATGAGCAGCAACAATATCTTCCACTATTGCAGAAATTCCATCTTCTCCTCCTAAACGACTATTTAGGCTTTCTTCTTTTATAGGTTCACTTTTTACTTCGGTTTCTAAAGAAACTTCTGGAACCTTTTCTGCAGTTTCTTTTTTAGCTTCATCACAACTAATAATTGCAATGGATACTATAAATAATAGGATCAAAAATTTTGTTGATTTCATATGAATTAGTTTTAGTTAAACATTTATTAGTTAACCAAATATAAGATATTTTGTGCTTACAAAGCGGCTTTTGCAAATTTAACTATTTTGTAATCAGGTTCATATGTTTTTTAATAGAGTTGCTCCTAAATATTAAAATTTTCTTTACGACAAAAAGAGCCTTTATGAAGGATGTGTTTTTCTGAAATAATTATAAAGTATTAAAGCTATATAGAAATGGTAGGATGTTAATTTGTTGTAACTTTACACCCTCTAATCCTCATTCATAAATTTTATAGAAAATGATTGAGAATTGAAATATAATAGCCAAAAAACGTAAATAAAATCTAATAAATTACGTTAAATCTATTCTTACTATGACACAATCCGAATATTTAGAAAAACACGTATTTACAGATTTAAAAAATTTGAATGATGGATTCGAAGACGCATCCACTTATTTTTTTTCTGAAACAGAATTCGAAACCGTGCTTCAACGAACGGAGCATTTAGGAATTGGCTTGTATAAAATTAACCCTTATTTTGAAGGTAAAGAATACCAAGGGACTACTCATGAAGATCATAAAAAGAAAGCAACAGATCCTAGATGGTATAAAAAAGCTTTTTTAACCCTAAAGATGGGTCAAGAAGGGCTTATCTATTCTGCAACCTATAAAGTTTCAAAAAGACTATTAGCACGATAACTTTTAAGTTAAGAGTATTATTCTAGTTTTTTATTAGATCGAACAATTATAATAAATTTTATAATAAAAATTACTTTAAGAGTTAAGCCAAAAACAATCAAATAGATTGGCTCTATAAAATTTTGATTGATATTTTTAAGATATAAGCCCGTAAAAAAAAGTATTAATCCAGCAACTAAAAAAAGAAGTTCTTTTCCTGGTTGATATTCGCCACTTTTAAATTTAGCAATAATATAGATAGCCTTTAAAGTAACACCAGTTATTATTAAAATTAATCCAAGTATTTCCAAAAGGATTAATTTTTTTAGTAGTATTCCAGCGACTAATAGAATAATTCCAAGAAGTAATATTTTTTTTGTTTTAAATGTCTTCATTTAATAACAAAATTAAGTTATTTAAGAGTGTGGAGTGCCATAATTAGGAATAGATTTATGTATTTAATCTGTGATTAGTTTTTCAATATGCGTTGCACTGAACTTGCCTGCACTGAGCTTGTCGAAATGTCGAAGTGGAAAGCCTTTTTTGATAATTCCTTAATTCTTGTTCCCATAACAAACTTAAGGTTTTATTGTAACCATTTTTTCGATCTACCGTCTTATTCTAAAGGAGTAACGAATAAAAATTTTAATATGAAGAAAATAATAATCGTATTGGTTTTGGGGATTCTAATATTTCTAATGGGAAATACACATCACATATTGCCGGCTACAATGGATGATTGTCAAACAGATAGGACACATATTGGACATTTAAATGAATTGGGAATGTATCATTGTATTGGGCATACAGAATATGAAGTAAATCCAGGAAAAAGGGGTTTGCTCCACATTAAAAAATGGGGTCATATACATCCTTGGATGACTTTAGAATGGCATCTAGAAAAAGGCTTTAGCAAGGAACATGCACTCGAATTAATATCCCTTTCTAAGCAGTAGTTTGTTTATAAAGTAGTTAATGGTTTATGAATTTCTGTTCTTTTTCTGAAATTTAGCTTTTTTATATACTAATAATTCAAGTATCTTTAATTTTTGGATTAGTATAATTTATATATGAAATATTTCTTTCTTTTTATTTTGTTCTTATATGGCTTAAACTCTTTTGGTCAAGAAGATACTCGACAGCTTATATTAAATGGAATAGACGCTATGTATGAAATGGACTATGAAACATCTTTAGAATTACTTACAAAAGCAAAAACACAGGCTGAAGTAAACAATAATGCAGAAAATTTATTTTTAGCTATTAATAATATTGGTGCCAATTATTTTTCCATGTTGGATTATGGAGAAGCCTTAGATAATTATCTAGAAGCCTATACAATAGCGATAAAAAGCTTAGAGCCATCTCACGAGATGATTATCTTAAATAATATTGCCCTTTTATATTCAAAAGATAATAAGTATGAAAAAGCCGTAGAATACTTTAGTGAAGCATATAATTTGGCTTTAAAAAACAATAAACCTATAAGTCGAGGAATTTATGCTGTTAATCTAGGGGATGTTTATAATAAGCAGGGTAACTTAAAATCTGCTGAAAAGTATTTATTGGAAGCTATTGAATTAGTAAAAGAGGATGATAGATTATTAATTGATGCCCAACTCTCCTTAGCAAATAATTATTATTTAAAAAGGGATTTTACGGAGGCTAAAAAGCTGTTATTTAAGCTGAATGAACAACTTAATGATAAAGAGTTTATAGGACAAAAAATAGAAGTCCAACTTATATTATCGAAAATATTTCTAAAAGAAAAAGATAATTTAAAAGCAACAGAATATGCATTCAATGCATTAAATGAAGAGGTGAATATTGAAAATAAGATTGAAATATACAAACAGTTATCTTCTATATATTCCAATAGTAAGCTGTTTGAAAAAGCATTAAGTACTAAAGATTCTTTATTAAAATTTCAAAACGAACTACATCAAATAAAAAATGGGAGACTTTACGAAACGAACAAAGTAAAATTTGAAATTCAGAATTATCAAAAAGAATTAAAAGCCCAGCAAGAAAAAATTAAAACACAACAAAAAACATTTTATACAGTATTATTGAGCTCTTTTATTATAATCCTATTAATAGGCTGGGCTCTTCGCAACAGTTATATAACCATTAAGCAACGAAAGGATTTACATAAAAGAAGTAAAGAAATTATGAGTCTGGAATTAGAAAAGGAAAGAACAGAAAATCTACTTTTAGAAAAACAGTTAAAAGAAAAAGAGACCCAATTATTGTTAGAGCAAGAACAATTAAAAAATGAAATTGAATCTAAAAACAGAAAACTTTCTGCCAAGGCATTATTTTTAACAGACAGGAATAAGTTAGTAAAGACGATAATTAGAGATTTAGAAACTTCAGATAATGTAAAAGGAGAACAGGTTTTAAATGACCATATCAGAAATTTAAAAGGTTTTTTACGAACCGATACAGAATGGGAAAGTTTTGTTAGACATTTTGAAGAAGTAAATCAAGGTTTTTTGAATAATTTAAAACAAAAACATTCCACTTTAAATGCTAACGATATTCGGTTTATATCTTACTTATATATGAACTTATCTTTAAAAGAAATTTCTTCAATTCTAAGCATTACTCCTGAGGCATGTAGAAAAAGAAAAGAGCGAGTTTCGAAAAAACTAGAGCTTAAGGAAAGCAACCAATTATACAATTACCTGTCTAGAATTTAACATAGTATCACGTTATTTAGCGAACATGTCACGTTATTTCCGCTATTATATTTGATAAGCACATACTTTTTTAGGGACATTTGCAAAAACCTAAAAAAAAAGTTGTGATGAAGAAAGTTGTAAAGTCAGTTTTAAGTGTAGCCTTGTTTCTTTGCTGCATCTTAAATTTAAATGCCCAAATTAATTTTGAAGGTTCTAATGATTACGGAAGAACATATGATATAACCTATGATTTAAATGTAGAAGGTACTATTTATGCGGTAACTCTTGGGAATCATTTAATGGAATCTCAAAATGAAGGTGAAGATTGGGAGGTAATTTATACTTTCCCTTCAAATGGACCTTCTTTAAGAGAACTTAGGCTTATAGGAGATGCTACCTTAAGCTTTTATGTTCAAAATTCTTTTAATCCCTCAAACAATACGATTTATCTTTTCGATATTGATACTCGTGAAATAATTAAACAATATACACCTCCTGTTTCTACAGGAGCAACACAAGAATGGGTAAATGCTTACAGTATTTATGAAAATGATACCGATGTAGTTTTATTTAATCAAGATTATAAAATTGGAACAGCGGTTTATTCTAAAGTGTATTATACCTCAAATGGAGGAAATTCTTGGGTTGAAGTTTATGATCATTTGGATTATGATTCTATATTTCCAAATAATGTTGCAATAAGTCCAACAGATCCTTTAAAGCTATTTATTGCAAGAGGAGTTGGTCCTAACTCAACTGAAGGAGGATTATTTGTTTCTGAGGATGCTGGAACTACTTGGGTTGAAAAAGAAGCAGGCCAAGTATTTAGATCAATAGCATTTAATCCTGAAAACCCAGATCACATGTTTATGGGAACAGGAAGTGGTTATACTACAACTGTAGAAAATTTATATCAATCTTTAGACGGAGGAGATACTTGGCAAATAGTGCCAATTACCTGGGATGATTATTTCTTAGATTCTATTAATTATATTGCTTTTAATCCAAATGATGTAGATAATGTTATTGTATTAGAAGGGAATGAAATTGCTATCACTACAGATGGTGGGAGTACTTGGTATAACTATATTTATGGAGAAGATCCTGGATCTTACTATTATGGGTTACATGCGTCATTTAATCCTTTTCAAGCAGGAGAACTTTATATAGACACCGATTTTTATCCTGTAAAATCAACAGATGGAGGAGTAACTGTAAGTCAATTTGGTAATCCATTTTTTCATTCTACAAAAGTAGGAGTGTCTGTTGTGGGTGACCAACATTTATATTATGGAGTTCAAAGAGGTTTAGTTCATAAAAACCAAACGACCTTAGAAGAATCAGCATTTTATGTAGAACCAATTAATTATGTGTTTGCTTATAAGGCTCCAGTTTTTACTATAGACCGGAATATTGAAGGTAGAATTTATGTGTTTACCGACAGTTTTATAAATGGACAAGATTTACGAGTGAGTAATATACACGGTCAAAGCGCACAAAGTATTTTTCATACAGAATTTAATACTTTCTTTCATATAGTAACAGATCCTAACAATAATAATAAAGTTTGGACATCCTTTGAATATTCAGGGACATTAAAGATAGATTTTACAGACATAAATAATCCGGTTTCAGAACAGGTATCCATGCCTACTAATAATTATCATTTATCTTCATTTATAGATCCTTCAGATTCTAATAATGTATTGGTAGGTTTAGGAGGTGAAGTTTACCAAACATTAGATGGAGGAACTTCTTGGACAAATGTCAGCACAGGATTATCACTCAATACACAATCTGGGAGAATTTATGAGATTAAACAGAATCCATATAATAGCAGTGAATACCTATTAGCTACAAACCAAGGAATTTATCAAACGGTTGACGGTGCTCAAAACTGGACACAAGTTTATTTTGGATCTAATGTTCGTAAAGTTGAATATTCAACTGTTTCTGAAGGTCAAATAGCTGCTGCAGTAACCTCTTCAGAAACCTCACAAGCACAAGTTATATTTTCAGTTGAAAATGGAGTTGAATGGACTGAAGTACCATTTGAATCTATTGAACACTCAGGTTCTTCTAGTATGGATTTTATATTTCAGGAAAATAGTATTACAGCTTATATTTCTTCTTATGACTTAGGAGTTATTAGTTATGAAATTGACACTACAATTTTAGCTAATCCAAATCATGAAGGGAATGAAAATATGCTTATTGTATTTCCTAACCCTGTGGTGTCTAATTTAAATGTGGTATTAAAAAACGGGACCACAGCTAATAACATTACCGTTTACACTTATACTGGTAAAAAAGTTCTCGAGGTATCTCAACAAAATAATATAAACATTTCAAATTTAAGTAGGGGAGTTTATTTTGTAAGAGTTATAAATAATGAGGGAGCTTTATTTATTAAAAAAATAATCAAAGAATAATTAACACCTTTAAAAGGTATTTAAAATCAATTAAATCATGAAAAAAATTACATTTATTTTAATTTTCCTTGTTTGTGCTATAGGATTTAGCCAGCAAAGATTTAACCCTCAAGGAGGAGATATGAATATGGCTGCTTGTGAGGAGACAAGCCCTACTAATGGTTTTGAAGATGGGTATCCAGTTAATGCTGGATCTACTTGGTTTGTTGCCAACGATGTAAATGTTGCCGATGGAGAAAATTTTACATTAAATCAAGCTACCTTTACCTTTGCACATGAACCAGGAACAACAATTGAAGAGGTAAGCGTGCTTTATTATGAAGATCTACCAGATGGAATAGGAGCACAAATTGGAGAAGAACTGAGTATTATACCAACTTCTCAGACGGTAATAGGAAACCCTTTTGGTCTTGATTTAAGTGAAGTTGTCATAGATGTTACACCATTTATGTTTTCAGGTCAAGAAGGTGCTACTACGCGATATTGGATTGGAACGAAAGCAGAAAGTTCTAGTGGAGGATCTGTGTATTTCGAAACAACCTTTGCTGGAATGGTAGGATTAGGAGTTTGTGTAAATCAATCAGGTAATTGGACTTCACCTTATGAAGTGACTGACGGTTCTTATACTTGGACAGGAGACTGTACACCAATAGGTGGTGGTGAACCTACTTGTGGAGAGGAAAGCCCATCTATAGGCTTTGAAGATGGATACCCAATTAATGCAGCATCCAGCTTTTTTGCTGCTAACGATGTAAATGTTGCAGCTGATGAAGATTTTACACTAAATCAAATTACACTAACCTTAGCTCACACTGCAGGTACAACTATTGATGAGGTAAGCGTGCTTTATTATGAAGATTTACCTGATGGAGTAGGTACACAAATTGGAGAACAATTGAGTATAACTCCAACTTCTCAAACGGTAATAGGAAACCCTTTTGGTTTTGATTTAAGTGAAGTTGTTATAGATGTTACCCCATTTATGTTTTCAGGTCAAGAAGGTGTTGCTACAAGATATTGGATAGGAACAAAAGCAGAAAGCTCTAATGGAGGAGAAGTGTATCTTGAATTAGTTTGGGATGCAGTAGGATTAGGAGTTTGTATTAATCAATCAGGTCCTTGGACTGATCCTTTTTCTCAGGATGGCGCTTACACTTGGACTGGAGATTGTACACCAATTGGTGGTGGAAATGAATGTACTGTGTCTGAAGATTTTGATGCAGGATTACCAGCAGGTTGGTCTACTGTAGTAAATACTGGTACTTGCGATTGGTCTAATGGAGCAACGATGCCATCAGGCCCTTCATTTGACACACCAGCAATGTATTTTGATGATGATGCCTGTGGTAGTGGTGCAGACCCAAGTAATGTAACCTTAATGTCTGATATTTATAATACTACTGGAGCTACTACAGCTACCTTAAGTTTTGATGCTGCATTCTGGCAAGTTGGTTCTGGAGAAACTTTTTTAGTGGAAGTTTATGATGGAACTAATTGGCAAGAAGTTGCGTTTTATTTCCAAAATGTAGACCCAATTGTTACAGAAAATTTAGATGTAACTTTCTATGCTCAAAATGCTAATGCAGATTTCCAAGTACGTTGGACCTATGATGATGCAGGTGATTGGGGATGGCATGCAGGTGTTGATAATTTCTGTTTAACTCACGATGGAGGTGGATCAACTGGTCCAGAGAATGATCTTTGTGCTGATGCTATTGCTATTTCTTGTGGAGATGCTATTACAGGAGATACTACAGGTGCAACAAATACTGATGCTGAACCAAGTTGTGTAACTGCATTAGATCAGGGACCAGGACTATGGTACAATTTAACAATTCCTAATGATGGTGATTATGATGTAACTATTGACACTTTTGGATCTGCTTTTGACACTAAATTAGGAGTATTCTCAGGAGATTGTGGTGCTTTAGTTTGTGTTACTGGTAATGATGATACGGGTGGTCTTCAATCTGAAGTTATGTTTGTAGGTGCTGCAGGAGAATCTTTCTATGTTTATATCACTGGATATTCTACTAATGCAGGAGAATTTAACTTAAACGTTGCTTGTGATGCAATTGGAGGTGAATGTACTGTTTCTGAAGATTTTAATGCTGGGTTACCAGCAGGATGGTCAACAGTAGTTAATACAGGAGATTGTGATTGGGAAAATGGAAATATGCCTTCAGGGGAACAATTTCCAACAAACGCTATGGTTTATAATGATGATGCTTGTGGTGATGGATCAGGTGCTAGTAATGTTACTTTAATATCTGATGTTTATAATGCTAATGGTGCGACTTCAGTGATGCTAGGATACGATGCTGCTTTCCAAGAAGACAATGCAGGAGAAACTTTTGCTGTTGAAGTATATGACGGTGCTGCTTGGCAACAAGTTGCATTGTATGATTCAAGTATGCCAATTGTATCAGAATCTCTAGACTTGACTGCTTATGCAAATGCAAATTTCCAAGTGCGTTGGACTTATGATGATAATGGTGCCTGGGGATGGGGTGCAGGAGTAGATAATTTCTGTTTAACTCACGATGGAGGTGGATCAACTGGTCCAGCTAATGATATTTGTACGGATGCAATTGCTGTTTCTTGTGGAGAAACGGTAACTGGAGACACTTCAGAAGCTACAGATACTGCAGAAAATGGAGCTCCAGATTTATGGTATTCATTTACAGGTACTGGAGAAGCAGAGATGGTAACAATATCTCTTTGTGATGGTGGAACGGATTATGACTCTATGATTGGAGTATACGATGCTTGTTTTGGTACCTTAATTGCACAAAATGATGACTTCTGCGGAACACAATCTGAATTGGAATTTGAATCTGATGGAACTACAGAATATATTATTTTGGTTGAAGGATGGGGAACTAGTGAAGGTAATTTTAGCTTAGCGGTTACTTGTGCTCCTATTTTAGGAACTAATGATAACATAATTGAAGGATTGAGCTATTATCCAAATCCAACAAGTGATGTGATTAATTTAAATGCTCAAGATAACATTGAGAAAGTAATCCTATTTAATATCTTAGGTCAAAAAGTAATTGATCAAAATATTAATGCCATTAGTACTCAAATAAATGTTGCAGATTTATCAACTGGAACCTATATAATGAATGTTACCGTTGATGGGAAAACAGGAACTTATAAAGTTGTTAAAGAGTAATATAATAGTTTATAGTTAATGAATTAACCCTTCCCAATAGTACATGGGAGGGGTTATTTTTCAACTAGCAATAAATATTGTAACTTTACTATAAAATCACATTTAGCTCCCCAACTAAATCATTATCAATTCTTTAAATAAAAATATTATGAAACAAAAATCAATTAATTCAAGCAGAAAAATACATCCCCTCTTTGGGATGGTATTTTTAGCGTTAATGTCTTTTTTTACCAGTCATGCACAAACTTGGGAGTATAAAGATTCAGGGACAACTTTTATACTTTTAGATCTTTCAATTCCACCAGGACAAAGTGAGGTTGCCTATGCTGCAGGATCTCTTTATACTGTGGGCTCTGAAGGGGTTATTATAAAAACAATCGATGGTGGGGAAACCTGGGAAACTATTTATCCAGTAACAGGAACTGTTCCCTCATTTACGAAAATTGAATTTGTAACTCCATTAAAGGGGTTTGTTGTAGGTTGGGGTAATACTTTTCTTGTTACTGAAGATGGAGGAGCAACTTGGCAAGATGTAGCTGCAGGAACTAATGTGTACCATTATACTACTTTAAATTTCTATAATGAAGATATCGGGTTTGCTGTTGCCTTAAATAATAGTACAGGTGCAGATTCGTATCGTACAAATGATGGTGGAACCACATGGGTTGAGGAAACAGAAACTTCTGAAATGGCTGAATTTGCTGCAGCCTATGCAGATGAAACTACTTTGTTTACTGTTGGAAAAGAACAGAGAGTTAGTAAATCTGTAGATGGTGGTGAAAGTTGGACTTTAATTAGTGAAGGAGCTAATGCTATGTATAACTTCAGAGTATTTTTCAGAGATGTTGATAATGGAATTGTAACTTCAGAAGATGGGGCTATATTAACAACCCATAATAGTGGAGATTCCTGGGATACTTTTAGTACAGGATATCATAATTTTTACGCACTAAATTATAAAGGGAATGATGTTTTTGCAGGAGGTACAGATCAAGATGTATTTTATTCTCCAGATAATGGGAGTACTTGGGAAATGATTTATGATGGACCTCCTACTTCTACCTTTTACCAGATTGAGTTTTTTGCAGATAATTCCGCTTTAATTTGTGGTTCAGGGGGAATTATATTAAAAGCTACTGATATACTTGGTGAAATTACAGCCCCAGAAAATGATCTTTGTGAAAATGCAATTGCTGTTGAATGTGGAGATACTATAGTTGGTGAAACTTTAACAGCAACTGATTCAGGAGAAAACCCAGCTCCAGATGTATGGTATTCATTTACAGGGGGTGAAGGGACAGTTACTTTATCACTTTGTGATGGAGGGACAGATTATGATTCTTACCTAAGAGTCTTTGATGCTTGTGGTGGAAATGTAGTTGCGGTTAATGATGATTATTGTGGACCTCAATCTTTCTTGTCTTTTATCTCAGATGGATCTTCTACATATATTATTATGGTGGAAGGGTTTGGTTCAAATTCAGGTAATTTTAGTCTGGATGTATCTTGTTTATTAGGAGATAATGATATTACGATTGAAGGATTTAGTTATTTTCCAAATCCAACAACAAATGTTATTAATATAAGTGCTCAAGAGAATATAGAAAAGGTATCTATTTTCAATATTTTGGGTCAAAAAGTTGTGGATCAAAATATCAATGCGACTAGCTCTCAATTAGATGTTGCTCATCTAACTTCTGGAACATACTTTATGGAAGTTTCTGTAGATGGAAAAACGGCAACTTATAAAGTAATTAAAGAGTAGTAAAATAATTATAGTTAATGATTTTAGCCCTTCTCAATTATTGTTATTGGGTGGGGCTATTTAATATTTAGCAAATAAAATATTAAATTTACATTAACTCACCAACTAAGCTATTATCAGCAATTTAAATAAATTAACATGAAACAAGAAACATTTAATTCAATCAGAAAAATACATCTTATTGTTGGGATGGTATTTTTAGCGCTTATGTCTTTTTTTACAAGTCAAGCAAAGACTTGTTACTATAAAGATTCTGGGACAACTTTTACTCTTTTAGACTCTTCAATTCTTCTAGGACAAAGTGATGTAGCTTATGAAACAGAATCACTTTATACAGTAAATTCTGAAGAAATAAATTTAAAAGCTGGAGATATCCTGTCTACTAGTCCAGTTAACGACGAATGCGTAAATGCAACTGCTTTAGATTGTGGTGAAACTGTAACTGGTGATACAAGTACGGGTACAGATTCTGGCGGAAATCCTACTCCAGATCTATGGTATTCATATACAGGTTCAGGGGATCAAGAATCTGTAACAATATCACTTTGTGATGGTGGGACTGATTATGATTCTTACCTAAGATTATTTGATGCTTGTGGAGGAACAGAAATTGTTACTAATGATAACTTTTGTGGAATTTGGTCTGAAATATCATTTACATCTGATGGAATTTCAACCTATCATATTATGGTAGATGGATGGGGTACTACAAGTTCAGGTAATTTTAGTTTAGCTGTAACTTGTGAGCCTATTGGTGGTGGAGATTGTACAGAAGTTGAATATTTTGAAGATGGTTTACCAACAGGATGGTCTACAGTAATTAATACAGGTAATTGTGATTGGGAAAATAAATCGTATTTACCTACAGGGGATCAATTCTCAACACTTGCAATGGTATTTGATGACGATTTTTGTTATGTTGATGCACCTGCTAGTAATGTTACTTTATTGTCTGATGTTTATAATACTAACGGAGCTACTTCTGTTTTGTTAAGTTATGATATTGCTTTCCAAGTATCAGGAACAGTACAAACTGCTACTGTTGAAGTTTATGATGGTACTGCTTGGCAACAAATTGCATTTTACGATGAAGATTTAGATCCAGATATTCAAACTGAAAGTATGGATATTACTGTTTACTCCAATGCTGATTTACAAGTACGTTGGACGTACGATGATAATAATGAATGGGCATGGCACTTAGGTATTGATAACTTTTGTTTAACCCATGACGGTGTATTAGGTATAAGCGACAATGAAATTGAAGGATTTAGTTATTTTCCAAACCCCACAACTAATGGGATAAACTTAAGCGCTAGAGAGAATATAGAAAAGGTTTCTATTTACAATATTTTAGGTCAAAAAGTTGTAAATCAAAACAGCAATACAACTAGTATTCAAGTTGATGTTGATCATCTAACTACTGGAACATACTTTATGGAAGTTTCTGCAACAGGAAAAACAGCAACATATAAAATAATTAAAGAGTAGAATATAATTATAGTTAATGATTTTATCCCTTCCTGATAACTATCGGGAAGGGTTATTTTTTTATTCAAAGAATTATAGTATTTCTTATATAAAATCTCGTTTTTAGATGTAATTCTTTCTTATTTTGGAAGAAAAATTGAAACTTCTATGGCAATTTATAAAATTAAGAATAAATTTCTAGCAATAAAAAAGCCCAATAAGTTTTAAACTTAATGGGCTTTTTTAATTTAAATCGCTGAATTTATTTTACAATAATCTTTGCTGTTTTATAAGTTCTAGAATTACGATCTCCAATTTTTATAAAATATACTCCTGTATCAGCATAAGACATATCTAAATGATAACGATAACTATTCCCTTCTTTTTCTAAGTTGTTAAAAGCAAGAGTCTGCCCTAATACATTAGAAATTGCAATCGAAGCTACACCATCAAACTCTGTTATTAAAGAAATATCAAATTGTTTATTAGGTAAGGTAAGCACGACTAATTCTGCAGCAACAATGGATTGGTCTTCTATTCCTAATTCACCAATTTGCACAGAATAATCTTCGGTTTCACCAAAATTAGTCACCTCACAGGCATCTTCCGGAACAGGTGCATTCCAATTTATCTTAGCACGTAACCTATGTAAACCATTGGGTACTCCAGTAGGGATTACCAAATCTAAGGTCTCTGTAAAGACACCTGTTGATTCTCCTTCGGCTAGCACATAATTTTCGATAAATAGTTCATTAGGGGTAAAAAGCCCATCATCAGTAAAATCGATCCAAACATTTAAATGTTGATCTCCATAATTTGTAGTGATGGTTAGATCGTATGTCATGTCTTCATCCAAGTTGGCAATAAGATTAGTGAAATCTCCATAGCCTTCACATCCAGATTCATTATCAATTTCTTGTAATGAAAATAATCTAAACCCATCTCCTTCAGAACAATTAAGGTATGGAGAACAATATAGAGTCGCATTACTAACAACTTTTGAAACACTATTGTTATCGGGGTTTGAATCTCCTGATAAATTTGTAGCAGCTGTAATAATATAAGTATCTGATCCTGAAAGATCAGCCTGAGTCACAAAAGAATATTCCACAATAGAGCCTCCAGAAATGGTACCACTATAGGTTTCAATAACAGGAGCTCCTCCATTAATATTATATTGTACTTCTGGATTTGTGATATCATTAATTCCAAAATTTCTAATAAAAATAGTTACTTCTTCAGAACTAGTAAAAGGTCCATTTACTGGAGATAAGATTGTAGTTGCTCCTATGTCATCTGTTATGGTATTAGGTGATATGACAAATTTTCCGACTACACCAGTTCTTTCACTTTTCATATATTCATTAATAAACCAAAATGTAGAATCGTCTGACGGATCCAAATCAATCTTACTATAATCACCATATCGGGAATTTGGTAAATTATTAGTTCCATTTCCTATTAGTTCTTCAGAAACAGTCATGATTCCTAAGGGGTCATTAGCAAACCTTCCCGTATAGTAAGAACTCACTTTAAAATTGGTTGGATTAGGAGTAGTTGGGCCAGCCATAGAAGTGTATCCCAAAGCGATATTTCCATTTGAATCCATAGCCAGATTAGCCGTCCAGGCATGTCTTCCGTCGGGAGCTATATAAGTTCCTTCCTGATATAATGACCAAGGTTGATTATCTCCACTTTGTCGAAATTCATACCATCGTATTCCAGCCAATTCTTCTGAGGAAGCATCGGTGTCTACTACAAAGTTAAAAAGTGCAGAGTTATGAGTACCCATTCTTCTAAAATGAGCTTGTTGCATAATGATGGCCTGTAAGGCATCGATATCCTGACCTCCTCCAGGTTGTGAGAGATTTGAAAATGAACCTCCATCAAAAACAGAAATAAAAGGAGTAGCAGGAATTTCTTGAGCTGCCGAAATAGTAGAGTTTGAAGGTGTAAACCAATCTACATCCAGATTCCATAATTTTATATGGTCTGTGGCTATACCATCAAAAGCATCATCTTGCATATACACAATAGTTGCACCTCCGGCAGCAGGTAAATCTCCATTGGTCACATGAAAAACCTGTGGGCTGTAAAAATTATCGATAACAATACCAGGAAGATCAAATGATTGTATCCCTGCAATTGGATTACCTACTAGCATTTCATTTCTTTGTAATGCCCATACTTTATTTGATGTAAATGAATTGTCGGTCATATAATAACCATCGCTCCAAATCGATAATTTTTGATAGTCATCAATATTTAACATAGAATAAACATACCAACCATCATTAATAGGATCAGGTCCATCTGATACAGCAATTTGTGCTCCAGTTCCTAAAAAAGACAATACCCATCGATCTGCTGCATTGTCATAGGATACAGTTAAATCACAACATCCCCCAGAAGGAAAAATTGCGGGGAATGGCTCAGTTTGAGCTAAAAGTTGATTTCCAGCTTTATCATAAATCGTAAATCCTTTATTGAAGGTTACAAATACATGATTAGGGCCAATTGCAATATCAGGATCTGAGGGTGATATCTCAGTGGTATAAGCATCAAAAACAAGAAGAAGAGGTGTTACTCGAATACTTTGTTCCATTTCATGTCTGTTTCTAACATAATAATCATCTTGGATTTGCCGATCCTTACCAATAATTACTTTGTTTCCAAGTGAGCGTTTGTCTTGAGCTTCTTTTTTAGTATTTTCTGAAGGAATAAGATCGTTTGGTCTTGATGCTAATGACTGAATGTGTACCATTGAGGATACTGAACTCACAAAATTAGGACCCTGTTCTACATTGGGCACTTTATTTTCTTGTGAGTTAGCGTAAAAAGGAACCATTGCCAGAAGGAGGGTTAAAAAATAATAATATCGTTTCATTTCTTTTTTAATTTTTGTAAAAAAAGCTAAAGAGTCATTCTTTTCCAAAAATATTGAAAGAAATAGTGTGACATTAATAAAAACAAATGTTTTAATACAAATCGATGATTGTACAATATGATTGAGCCCTTATGAGATTCAATAAAAATCAGATTCTATTATTATAGATTTTACTAATTTGAGAAGAGTTATTCTTAAGAATTTGATTATTTTCTTGTATTTTTAAAACCTTATTTTGTCAATATGAATAGGTCATTAATGAAAAACAAATTATTTAAAATACTATTAATTCTTTTTGGAATTGTAATCATCACATTACTATTAATTCCAAAATTTGCAAAAAGTTATGCTATCAATAATAGTAATGAATTAATAGGTCGTCAAATTCATTTAGAAAAATTAAAAGTCAATTATTTTACTGGAACAGTTAAAGTTATAGATTTTAAAATGCTCGAATCTAACGAAGATGACAATTTTATTTCTTTTGACACATTAATTGTAAATTTTGAACCCTTACAGTTGTTTAATGATAAAATTGAAATCGAATCCTTTTATCTTAAAGGATTAGATGTTAATGTTGTGATGAAAGATTCTACTTATAATTTTGAAGACCTTATTGCATTTCATAATGATGATAATGATTCTATCAATAAAGACATTGATACTTTTAAGTACAGCATATCTAATTTAGAATTAAACGCTTCCGATTTTCATTTTAACAATCAAGATATAGAACATATTACTAATATTGAAAACATATCCTTTGTGATCCCATTTATAGGTTGGGATCAGGAAGAGAAAAGTAATGCCGATGTGAAATTTAATTTCCCGCGCGGAGGTTATTTTGAATCAAAATTAAATATAAACCCAATAGATGGAGAATATGATGCTGACTTAATAATCAGTGACTTATATCTAGATCCATTTTATAAATATGTAGCAGAATACGCAGAAATTAATAGCTTTAACGGTGTAGTAAACTCAAAAATTCACTTAGAAGGAAATACTAACGAGGGTGTTAAAACGATTGTTTCTGGGCAATTAAATGTTACTAATTTTGAAATGTCCGATACCAATAATAAAATTTTCCTTTCGGCTAAAAATATAAATGCAGCTATTCAAAAACTAGATTATTATAATAACTCGTATATAATAGATTCTCTTAAAATTAATGACTCTTTTACCTTTTTTCAATTAGATTCAGTTACCAATAACTTCTATAATATTTTCAAATTAGATGATTCTATTGAAAATTCTGAGATTATAAATCAGAATACTTCAATAGATTCTACTACTGTAGCCACAACTAAAGAAAGTGAATTATATTACGCAATTAACCACCTAGAAGTTAATAATGGGGTTTCAAACTATACAGATAACCTTACCGGAAATCCTTTTGAATACCATTTAAGTGATATAAAAATTAATGCAGATAGTATTTTTAGTGATTCTAAATGGGTTGATATCTATTCTGAAATGATATTAAATAATCGAGGAACTCTTAATTCAAAGGTTGGATTTGATCCAAGAAATATGATGAATGCGAATGTAGATATTTCTATAGAAAAGTTTATACTATCTGACCTAAACATATATTCTCGTCATTATACTGGACACACTATTTTAGAGGGTGATATGTATTATTATTCAAAATCGATTCTTACCAATGGAGAGTTAGAAAGTGAAAATGAATTATTGATTAAGAATGTCTCACTAAACAAAACAAAAGGTGGCTTATATAGTATGCCATTAAAGTTTGCCTTGTTTCTTTTGAAAGATATTAATGGTGATGTTAATTTAAATATTCCCGTACAAGGTGATGTAAATGACCCAACAGTAAATATTGGTAAACTAGTCTGGCACACTTTTAATAATTTAATAGTAAAAGCAGCAACAAGCCCAGGGAAACTATTAGTAGGCTTGGTAGGTGGTGACCCAAAGGAAATTGAAGAACTTGCATTTAGTTATCTAGATACCATCCCCTCTAATAAAAACATTGAACAGTTGGATAAATTATTAAAAATAGAACAGAAAAAAGAAGGGATTAAAATTGAGATGGTTTATTTTGTAGATACCCAACTACAAAAAGAGGCCATAGCAAAAGATGAAGCTGGAAAATTATATTATAAAAAAACTAAAAAAGACTATTTGAAAGATGAAAAAGGGTTTGAGGAGTTTATATTAAGCAAAACAACTTCAGATTCATTAAATTTAAATCGGTCGTATATGGCTCTTATAGATTCAAATAAACTAGACTCTATTGCTAAAAATAATTCAAAAGCATTAATTTCTAATATAGAGAAACACCTTCAATTAGCAAGTGATTCTACGCAAATTAAAATTATATATTCAAATATAAAAGATCCAATGAATTTAGGAACAATACCCAAATTAAAAGTAAATTTTTCTTTGCGTGGTGATGAATAATAAAACTATTCTTAAAAACAAACTAACATAGTAAAACAAACGATTTTTGTAATAGCACTTTTCGCGGTTCTTTTCACTTCGTATGAATCTGAAGAATACGACTCAAGAGCTATAGAAAGCTTAGATAAATTAAGTGAAACAATTGGAGATTTAAAATCTTGTAGCTATACTCTAAATACAACTTCTTCATATGATTCTATTGAAAGGGTTGCATTGAATGACCTATATATGAGCGGTCCTAAAAAAATGTATATTAATACGATTCTAATGACTTTCATTTTGGATTTTGGTACAACGGAAAAACTTTTTCTTATTTAGTATATGACAAAAACAAATATGATATTGCGGTAGTTATTGTGTAGTGTATAATAACACCTTTTATCATCCATTTAACCAAAATGGTAAAAACATGTATCAGGTGGTTGTTATGAATCCATATAATTATAGCTTAAAAAAAAAGATGCTATTAATAGAAAGGTATTATGAGAGAAATAAAATATTTATTGTTGTTGCTATTAATTATGTCAGCTGTTTCTTGTAATTCGACAAAGTCTAGTTGTACAGAAAACAACTCCAATTTAATTGAAATTAAAGGGATAATACAAAAACAAGGAATAACTATTTATCAATATGGAACTCATACAGTTTCTGAATATGCATTAAGAAGTAGTACCATACTATTAGATGAATATGTTCATGAAAATGTAATAATCACTGGGTATAAAATAGATGGATATCCTATTGAAGGTGGTCCTGAATATATTGATGTTGTACGAATAAAATTATTTGTAAGAAATTAATTTATGTCCAATAATTCTTATTATTAAGTTCGAATCTCGTTCAAACTGTAATAATGAAGTTGTATTGTTCCGGTTAATTTAGGGAAGAAGACTTTTTTTTTAATTAGATTCTTCATAAAATACCATTTTTATTTCAATTCGCAAACAATTTTTAACCTTGATCCTAAAAACGCCTTCAATAATGAAGACGTTTTTAAATAAATAAATTATTACATTATTAATTACTTACTGTTTAAATACATCATAATTCCAGTAAAATCTCCATAAACAACTTGGTTGGTAATCTTTCCATCTTCATTAAAATCGAAGGATTCGTATATATGAATCACTCCTGTTTTGGCTTCCATAGAATCTGTAGCTGCTTTGGTAACCTCCCAATCGCTATAATGACGAACAGATCCGTCTAGCATTTTAGTATCTGCATTCACACCAGGTAACAAAACAAGAGGGTCTGTAAGCAATTTAAAGTCATAACTTGCCCAAAAATGTTTGTCGCTTTCCATCATTTTACTAAGCGTTATGGTGTCATTTTTAGCTCCAAATCCTGTGTCAAACGTAATAAAATCATCTGCATACATAGCATAATCAATATTTTCGTTTTGCCAACCTTTTATATTGGCTAAAACCGTTGCGGAGTTGTTTTTAAAGGCCTCGTTTGCTGAGGTCTCAGCTTCATAAGTTTCATTTACAGTATTATCTGTTTCTGTTTTGCATCCTATAAATAAAATAGAAATACATAAAAGGGTATAAAAATAGTTCATTGTATAAAATAATTAATTGGTTACATTTTTTTACTGCTATTTATCTCCCGCAGTTGTAGGGTCTATAATAGTTCCAACTTTTGCTACAGAATTTGCAGGAAAACCACCTTTTTTTGCGTGTTCTCTTACTAACTCTTCATTAGTAGCCATATACACACAATAGATTTTGTCTCCAGTTACATAACTGTGTAGCCACTCAATATCAGATCCCATTTCTTCCAAAACTCCACAAGAAACCTGTGAAATGCCTTTTAATTCATCTGCGGATAAATCTCCTGCTCCTGGAATTTCTCGTTCAATAACATACATGTTTTTGTTTGCGTCGGCTGCATTAGTTCTAATAATGTCTGCAGCAGAAGTATCCTTGTTAGCGCAACTAAATGCTGTTAATACAAGTGCCAATAAAAATATTGTTTTTAGTGTTCTCATAACTTATCATTGGTTTTTATAAAAATTATACTACTAGGTTTAATAAACAAAACTAAATACCAAGAAGTGGTTATTTTGATCTAATGATAGAGTTTGGAAGGAATAAATATACAATAAAATATTAAATTACTTTTATTAATAAAAACATTATTAGAGGGTTACAATATAAATATGTAAAGAGTAGATTAATTTATTTTCCAAATATTTTTCTAATAAAAGGCCAGCTATGATAATAATCAAAAATGTCGCTATTAATTTAAGGTCATATAACGAATAATAAATATAAAGCAAAATATATTTTGTATCTTGTTAATAATTAACACTTTAAAGCCCTGCGTTATGAAATTATTTTCTACATTTTTATTTTTAATGAGCTTTACTTTAATTCTACCACTAAGAGCTCAACCGGAACCCATTATTGAGAATCAATCGGTAGATAGATTGCAGTTATTTCCAAATCCGGTAGGAGATATACTTTATTTAAAATCGAAGGTACCTATAGAAAAGGTGAGTATTTATAATATTTTAGGCCAATTGATTTTTAACAAGGATATGGATGTAATGAATACCCAATTGGATATTTCTCATTTTGTTTCAGGACAGTATTTAATTAAAGCAACGGTTAATGGAAAAACAGATATTTATAAATTTATTAAACAATGATTCGTTTGTGGCGATAACCCATTTATAAAAGACAAAAACGAGTTTAATTAAAAATCCCTTTTGGAATCTTTCCAAAAGGGATTTTATTAGTATTACTAATAATTTTACTAGTGTCCACTGAGCTCTTTACTATATACCCAAATCTCATCCCAGCTATTTGAAAAGGTGTCATCCATACCTCTTACATAAGTATCCCAGGAATTTTCACCATGAACTTTTAAAAATGCCTCTTTAAAATTTCCGTCCTTATCAAAATCTGTCCAATTTTTAAAGAAACTTACCCAAGCTATATGGCGTCCAATATCAAACCCTTGTCTTAATTGGTTGTCATAAATTCCCCATGGATTTTCTCCTTCCATAGCTTTTACTGCATCACTCATTTGCTTAAGAAGGTTTTTTATACTATAACCATGCCCTTTAGCTACCTCAAAATATCTTAAATATAAAATAGGGTATTTAGAGTTGTCATCATCCAACATACCAACATTAGATAATTTATCCATTTGCTTCCAATATTCGATGGAACCCAATTTTTTAACATAAGGCATAACATTATCTCTCCAATCTTCATCATGTCCTCCTTCTGCAGGGCGTGAGTCTAAATCTGAAAAAGTCATGGGTCCCATTTCCCATACTATTTTTCCAGAATGAGGGCCTGAAGTAATATTATAAACTGTTGCTTCATGTTTAGAACCTTTTGCGTGATACTTTAAATTGTGAGCTCTCATATTTTCCGATAAAACTTTAAGTTTTGTATTATCAGGGGTTAGCATAATACTTTCCCACATTTCGTAAGAATCATCATCTTGGGCATTACTTATCGCTGTTGTTCCAATAAATAATAATGCTGTTAACAGTAAACATTTCATTTTTTTAATCATAATAAAAAATTTTGGTTAGTGAAATTTTGTCATACAACTATTGTATAACTTATAGGGTTAAAATAAAATGAGGACTATACCAAGAAGTCAGAAGATTTGACTTTATAATAGAAATTGGAAGCTAATAAATATACAATAAAATATTTAATCGATTTTATTAACACATTTAATATAAATTGATTGTGAGTTTTTTTTCAAAAAGATAATAGTAAACATATACAAAAAAAAACATTTAGACTTCTTTTAGTTTGCTAGGTTATTATGATAATTATCATTTTTATTACAGTGTTTGAGACCTAATTTTGAGTTCAGTTATAAGAGAATTTCGTTTACATACAATTACAAATATACCATTATGAAAGATTTAAGGTTTTTAGGTTTCTTGGTGATTTTAGCATCAAGTTTATTATTTATTCAATGTACACATGATCCATATGTGCCAGCAGATGGTATAGATGGGACTGATGGGACAAATGGAACAGATGGAGAAGACGGAGCAGATGGAATAGAAGGTACAGCTTCTTGTGTAAGCTGCCATTCTAACAGCCATAGAGACTCTATAACAGCATCCTATGCTATATCTTCGCACAATATACAAACGATAATGTATACTGGTCAAACTTTAGCAGAATATACAAATAGAACCTATTGTGCTCAATGTCACACAAATCAGGGATATGTAGAGTATATGGAAACTGGTGCTATTCAAGAAGCTGCAGCTTTACCAACAGCTATTTCTTGTACTTCATGCCATAGTAATCATAAGACTTTAGATTTTGAAACAGATGGTCCTGATTATGCATTAAGAAACATAGAGCCAGTTCAACTAATTGTAGATGAGAATTACCATATAGATTATGGTAATACCAGTAATAATTGTATTAGTTGTCACCAACCAAGAAGTTCAGGGCCTACAGATGATGGTAGCGGAACATTTACATTAACTAGTTCACATTGGGGTACTCACTATGGTGCACAATCAACCATGTTAGAAGGAATCCAAGGAGCTCAAATCCAGGGAAGTTTGACTTATCCAGTAATTGCTTCGGCAACACATAGAACAAACTCCTCTTGTGTTAGTTGCCATATGGAGGAAACTACAAACGGATTAGATGGAGTCCATAGCATGTGGCCTACAGACAATGCCTGTATATCTTGCCACTCTTCTGGTGTACCAACTGAAGTTGGAGGTTTAGCATCAGATATGGAATTATTAGCAACTTTATTAGAAAATGTAACGGGATGGGAGTATGAATATGAAGTGGATGCTGATGGTGAAATAATAGAAGATGAAAACGGTGACCCTATAATAGTACTCGATGAAAATGGAGATCCTGTTACTCTTGAGGTACATGGGATAATTCATGATGGCCATCCTAATAATGGTTCCTTTGGGCAAGGTGCAACTTTCACAATACTGGAAGCTGAAGCTGCTTGGAATTACATATTTGTAACTAATGATAGTAGTAATGGTATTCATAACCCAGCATATGCAAAAGCTTTGATTAGAAATTCAGTGGAAGCATTAGATTAGTATTGTATTTCTATAGGAAAGATGAAACCAAAACAGTAATGTATTTTAAAAATTGATTTATAATTTGAATAATAATAGAAACAGATATATAATTACAAGGTAAGGGAAACATTAAAAATGTAAACTTTCAAAAGTTTCTAGGAGGATTAGACCATTATTTTAAATGGTCTAATCCTTTTTTTTAAAAGAATTCATTCCAGTTTCCTACAAGATCCCAAATAAAAAATCCTAAAAAAATAAAAGAAACGAATAGTTTCATAAAGGTAGAAGCAATAAATCCTAGGAAGGCACCAAAAGCTGCTTTTAATGCTTGAGAACCTTTTGTTTTATTAAAAGCGATTTCACCAATAAATGCACCTACAAAAGGACCTATTAAAAACCCAAATGGAATAGGTGAAATTAACCCAATAATTAAACCTAATATTGCTCCAATAGCTCCCGCTTTAGATCCTCCAAACTTTTTAGTGCTAATAGCTGGCATCATATAATCTAATAAAAAAATACCGATAGCAATAACAAAAGTGATTCCTAAAAACCAATAATTGTTAGGGATAGCGTCAGTTAACTCCAAACACAATAATCCTAACCAACCAAAGGGAGGTCCAGGGAGCACAGGCAGCACACTTCCTACAATCCCTATTAAACAAAGAATTAAACCAATAACAACTAATACAATATCCATAGCGATTCCTAAAAAAAAAGGCGTCTTTTTTAAAGGTTAATTAATTAAATAACGAAGATATAAAACTTTGTATTATAATTTTTGTGTAAAATATAAGCTGTTAAATATAGATGGGATAAAGAGGGAGTTTTACTTATTTAATTTCTAAATGTTTTAAGCTTCGACTTTTTTGTTTTTATAAATAACCCAACAGTTAATTCATAATTATAGAAGGATTCACTATTTTTAACCTATGAATTACTTGCGTTATTTATATTTATTCTTTTTTCTTATTATTAATTCTACAATTAGTAATGCCCAAGAAATTAAATGGCTCACTATTGAAGAAGCCGAAGAAGCTAATAAAAAGGAGCCTAAAAAAATACTCATCGATGTGTATACCGATTGGTGTGGTTGGTGTAAAAAAATGGATGCGACTACTTTTAAGGATAAAGATTTGGTAGCGTATCTTAATCAAAAATTCTATTGTGTAAAGTTAGATGGGGAAGATAAAGGCACCCTAACTTTTAAAGGGGAAGAATTTAACTTCATTAATCAAGGGAGAAGAGGATACAACGAATTGGCTGCAGGATTTTTAAAGGGAAAGATGAGTTATCCTAGTTTGGTGTTTTTAGGTGAAGACCTTGTTGTTTTACAAGTGATGAAAGGGTTTAAAACGGCTGAAGAATTGCTCCCTATCCTCACTTTTTTAGGTGAGAATATTTATAAAAATTCAAATTGGACGGATTATATAAATGATACAAAAGGTGAAAAAGATTAAGTGCCTAAATGAAAAACCTACTCCTTCTATTATTAATTACCATCGGAATTTCATCTTGCCAGTTTTTTGAAACCGAAAAAATATCTACAGAAACTTTTTTAGAAGAAGAAATAAATTCGATTAACTGGAAAGATGTAGATCGATATCCTGTTTTTAAAGAATGTGAAGGGATTTCAGATAAGATGGCAACAAAATCTTGTTTCGAGACCACCTTAATAAATCAGTTGTATCAATCCATTAATTCTGAAAACTTTTTAGTTTCTAGTGATTTAAATGAAGTAGTATTAATTGAGTTTTTTGTAAATGAAAAAGGGAATTTAAAAATTAACTCCATAGAAATGGACACTATATTGCAAAGGAAATTACCACAATTAAAAAACTATATTATGACAAGTATAGATTCGTTACAGCCCATAGCTCCAGCATATAAAAGAGGAATTCCTGTTCGTACATCCTTTAGTCTTCCAATATCGATTAAAACCAATTAATTAGAGTTTTAATTTATAGCCTAATGTAAAATCTAAGGGAAACTCACCATTAGAATCATTTGTTAAACTTACGATGTCATTATATCCAAAAGTTAGATGTCCATTCCCTAATGCATAATCTACTCCTAAACCAAAGTTAACATAGGCTTGAAAGTCATCATAAGTAGTAGATTTTAATACAAATTCTCCCTCATTTTCATCATCAGGAAAGAGATCTTCATGAGTAACATGAGAGTATCCAGCAAATTTAGTATTGATAAAAACATCAATTTTTTGAGTTTTCACAAATTTAAATCGATAATTAAAAGAAAAATCTGAGGCTGCATATTTATAATCATCAGATTCAAATGTCTGTTTAAACTGTAATACTAAAGAATGTCTTTTTAACATATTTTCATCCACTATTTCAAAATCAAAACCTAAGGTAGGCAGGAAGTCATTGTTTGTGTTTTCTGAAAAAACACTATTGGTAACACCAGCAAAAGCACCTAAACGTAAATTTATTTGAATGGACTTTTCTTCCACAAAAAAGTTGGGGTCTTTTAATTTATTATAGGAAATGAAAAAATCCTTAAGACTTGCTGTAGTTAGTTTTACTTTTTCTGTAGAAATGGTAACGTCGTTGGTGTTATCTTCTAATACTTGTTTGTATTCTTCGTTAAATTTTTTATTTACTCGAGTGTTTTTCAATTCAGTAATTGTAGTTTCCTTCTTTAAAAAATAACGGTATTCCCCATCTATAGTGTTCCATAAAAGAGTTATTGTACCTTCAACTTCAGTTTTTAAACTCAGTTGTTCATCAGCTACTGTATATGTAGTTTGTGCAATTAAATTTGTTGCAAATAGTAAAAATGTAACTAAGGAATATGAAAGTAGGTTTTTCATAACAAGGGGTTTGGTTGGTTAAAGGTAAAAAAAATAATTTTAATTGTAATTTCTGCCTTTCCAAATATAATTCCCTTTTAGGGATTTAAGCACTACAATTACAGTAATTATTGGATAAATAAGAGTATTTACTAAAAAATAGGGGATATTAATTTTAGTTTTAAAAAATATAGAAGTTTGCAACAATAGAAGATAATCTATACTTGTTTTTATCACTATTAAATATATAATATAGGGAATAAGGAGGTAATAGTTAAAGCAAAATAACAAACCTAATATTACAAGCATATTGGTTAGAAAAACGATTAACCCCAACATTTTTGTTATAAAATTATCCTGTTTTGTAGTTTTCGATGCCCATCGTATTCTTTGATTTATAATACCTTTCCAACTATCTTGAGGCTGGGTGATTACAATAGCATCTTTACTTTTTATAAAAAGAACCCGCTTTGGATTTCTTCTCTTGAACTTTTCCAGTAAAAAAATATCATCCCCACTTGCGATATGATTGTTTTTAGAAAATCCCGAAACCAAATGAAATTCCTCTTTTTTATAAGCTAGATTTGCTCCATTACAAAGCAAAGGAGAATGCAAACCAAAAGAACCAATGGTTGTAGTTTGTAGGCTATAATTATCTAGTTGTTGGTATTGATTTATAATATTATTATTTTCAAAATAACGAACAGGACCAACTATCATTAAGGGATTTTTCTTTTGTATAAATACATTAAATACGAGTAACCAATTATTTGGCAGTTTACAATCTGCATCTGTAGTTAAGGTCCATTCGTATTGAGAAACTTTAATCGCTTCAGTTATTGCATCTTTTTTTGGAGAAGCAGATTTTCGGTTATTATCTATTATTTTATAATTTATTTCAGAATTCTTAAGTTCATTTAAAATAATAGCAACGGAATCATCCATAGATTCATCATTCACAAAAATGATTTCATATAAATTCTTAGGATAACTAAGTTTCTGAATAGAATTTAATAAAACAGCAAGATTCTTAGCTTCATTTCGAAATGGAATAACAATCGAAAAATGAGTATTTGGAGCTTCGTTTAATTCAGGGTTAAACTTGAATTCAGGAACTTTTTGATAGCCAAAAATCAATATACCAATTGCAAAGAGATAGAAAAGGATTACTATGCTTCCAAATAATATCACGTGATTTCAGTTTTATAGGTAAATAAATAAACTCCTCCAATAACAGAAGGAATCACAAAGTTCAAGATCCACATACACAAAACAGTACTCAACACAGGTATTTCGGAAACTCCTGCAAATGAAAATAACCAAACCGCTGCGCCACCTTTTACAACAACATCAAAAATAAAAATGGTAGGGATTACAGATACAATGAGGTACATGGAAAAAATTAATGGAATAAATTGAAGTAAGGAAATGTTGGTATTAAAAAAGTGCAATAAACTATAAAACAACAAACTAAAAGTCAAATAACGGAGTATTGAAAAGATGGCCAATTTTAACTTTATTTGAAACGAAAGGGTTTTGAATTTCTGATAAACATTTGAAATACTGAGCCCTTTAATAAGTAATTCTTTTTTTTTATATCTAAATCCTAAAATTAGAATAAGTCCTATTAAGGTTAAACTAACCATTAATTTTAAGGTTGAAAATGGCAGTTCGTATTGTTGAAGAACTATACCGATTCCTATTATTCCAAAAAGAGTAGTGACTCCCATTTGTATTGCGTTTGAAAAAAAGTTGAGGACTAAAACCTGCTTTCGTTTATCCCTTGCAAAGAAATAAGCTTTTGCACCATATTCCCCAATTCTATTTGGGGTAGTTAATGAAACGGTTAAAGAGGTAAGGCTTTGTTTCATTGCGGTTAAAAAAGAGATCTCTTGTATATGGGAAGCTATTGTCTTCCATTTTAAAATTTCAAAAAACCAGTTGATGGTTGCTAATAATAAAAAGAAGATTAAATTAAGAAAGGTTGTTGAATTATATATTACGTTATTCTTTATAAAATGGGAAAGGTTAAGAGTTTCGTTTTGAGTTAATTTAAAATAAATATAACCAAAAGTTAGTATCAAAATGAAAACTTTTAGGGGTGATGAACTACGATCATAAAAGGCTAATTTAGTGAAACTTTATTTTTAGAGGAGATTGTACTATGAATTCTGAAAAAATTATATTGGGAATTGATCCTGGAACTACCATAATGGGTTTCGGACTTATTAAGGTGGAAAAAAAACAAATGCAATTTTTGCAACTTAACGAATTACAACTCAATAAATATGATGACCATTATGTTCGGTTAAAACATATTTTTGAACGTACCATAGAATTGATTGACACCTTTCATCCCGATGAAATTGCGATTGAAGCTCCCTTTTTTGGAAAGAATGTACAATCTATGTTAAAATTGGGTAGAGCACAAGGAGTTGCTATGGCAGCAGGACTTTCTAGAGATATTCCAATTACAGAATATTCGCCAAAAAAGATTAAAATGGCAATTACTGGAAATGGAAATGCCAGTAAAGAACAAGTTGCTAAAATGCTTCAAAGCACTTTAGGCCTTAAAGAATTGCCAAAAAATTTGGATAGTACAGATGGATTGGCTGCTGCAGTGTGTCATTTCTATAATGCAAATAGGGTGAGTACGGGTAAAAGTTATACCGGTTGGTCTGCTTTTGTAAAACAGAATGAAAAAAGAGTAAAAAAGTAAGTATATGAAAGATATGGAGCTTTTAAAATATCCTATAGGTGGAGTCAACTATCCAGATCCCATTACCCAAAATAATCGGGAAAAGTGGATTCAAATTATTAGTGACTTTCCAAGCCTTTTGGATAAAGAAGTTATAGAACTACATACTTCAGAATTAAATTTTAAATATAGGCCCGATGGTTGGAATATAAAACAAGTGGTCAACCATTGCACGGATAGTCATTTAAATAGTTTTGTTCGTTTTAAATTAGCATTAACGGAAGATAATCCAACTATAAGGCCCTACGAAGAAGGACTTTGGGCAGAATTGCCAGATACTATAGATTATGATATAAAAGAATCCTTGCAGATGTTAAAATCACTTCATAAACGTTGGGTGTTTTTACTTAAAAATATGAATGACAAAGATTTTAAAAAAACGTTTATTCATCCAGAAGGTAATGAATCTGTAAGTTTAGAAGAGAATTTATGTATTTATGCTTGGCATTGCAAACACCATTTAAAGCATATTATAAATGCTAAAAAATTTCAGTATTCATAAAATATGTCTGGAATCTATATCCATATCCCATTTTGTAAACAAGCTTGTTATTATTGTGATTTTCATTTTTCAGCTTCTTTAAAAAAGAAAACAGTTTTGGTAGAAGCACTTTGTAAAGAACTCGTACTTCGGAAGAACGAAATAACCCAGCCTATTGAAACTATATATTTTGGAGGAGGTACTCCGTCCTTATTAACCAAGGAGGAATTGGAGATGTTGATGGAAACCATTCACACTAATTTTACTATTATAGAACATCCTGAGATTACTTTAGAGGCGAATCCAGATGACCTTATGTCTGTTCGAGCGCAGTCGAGAACTATTTTTGAAAATTATAAAGCAGCAGGAATCAATCGATTAAGTATTGGGATTCAATCTTTTTTTGAAGAAGATTTACAGTGGATGAATCGTGCTCATAATGCTCAAGAAGCAAAAGATTGTATTAAAAGCGCAAAGAAATATTTCGATAATATAAGTATTGATCTTATTTATGGAATTCCAGGAATGAGTGATGAAAATTGGCAGAAAAACATGGATATGGCAATTTCATTTGGGATACCACATATTTCAAGCTATGCTTTAACTGTTGAACCTAGAACAGCACTTCATAAATTTATTAAGCAAGGTAAAATATCTCCGGTGGAGGATGCTGTTTCAAAAGGGCATTATCTTCTTTTATTGGAAACTATGAAAAAGGAAGGTTTTATAAATTATGAGTTTTCAAACTTTGGGAAGGAAGGTTATTTCTCAAAAAACAACACAGCCTATTGGATGGGGAAACCTTATTTAGGAATAGGACCCTCTGCACATTCATTTAATGGTACAATTAGGAGTTGGAATATTAATAACAATACTAAATACATAAATAGTATAACGAATAACGAATTACCCTTAGAAAGTGAAACTCTGACGATTACCGATAAATACAATGAATATATGATGACAGGATTGCGAACCATATGGGGTGTATCATTAGATAAAGTAGAAAAGGAATTCGGTACAAAGTATTTAAATTATTTGTTGTTGCAAGCTGAAAAACCTATTAATGAAGGATTGTTAAGCCTTGTCTTTGCGAACGTAGTGAAGCAATCTTTTAAAAAGAATGAGATTACTTCGTCGCCCAAAAAAGATGGGACTTCTCGTAATGACAAGATAATATTGGTTACAGAAAAAGGGAAATTTCTGAGTGATGGAATTGCTAGTGATTTATTTTGGGTCGATTAAAATGATTACTTTTAAACAATGATTGCAAAATTAATAATAGGAGGAAAATCTGTTGAGGTAGATCTATCCAAACCCTTAGATATTTCTATTCCATTAAGGGCTTCAGTCGAGAATCCAATTGCTTGGTATCTGGATAAACCAACCATAGAACCTGTAAAAGATGGGGATTGGGTTGGCAAAGTAAGTGAAGGAGCATCCGTAAATTTTAATACAATTGTTTTTAATCCCCATGCACATGGAACTCATACAGAATGTATAGGTCACATTACTTCGGAATTTTACTCTATAAATGAAACTTTAAAAACATTCTTTTTTTTGGGGGAAGTAATTTCAATAGCACCAGAAACTCAAGGGATAGATTCTATAATTTCAGAAAATCAAATTAGAACACTTTTAAAAGGCAAGAGTCCAGAAGCTCTAATTATTAGAACTCTACCTAATACCGATTCCAAAAAAACCAAGAAATATTCCAATACTAATTGGGCATATTTATCTGAAGCTGCAGCCAATTATATAAAAGAAATAGGAGTACAGCATTTGTTAATCGACACACCTTCTGTGGATAGAGAAAAGGATGAAGGGAAATTATTAGCACATAAAGCCTTTTGGAATTACCCGTCAAAACCTAGATTGGAGGCTACAATTACAGAATTTATATATGTGCAAGAATCTATTGATGATGGGAGTTATTTACTGAACCTTCAGATTGCTCCTTTTCAAAACGATGCCTCACCAAGTAAACCTATTTTATATAAAACTATATAGATGAAGACTAATTTAAAAATAGAAGAATTATTCCAATTTTTAATTGGAATCGCTGCTTTCTCGCAACTAGATTATTCTTGGTGGGTTTTTCCAGTTTTGATTTTATTGCCAGATATTAGCATGATAGGATATTTAGTAAATACAAAAATTGGGGCGATTAGCTATAATTTGTTTCATAGTAAAACATTGGCAATTATATTTTTAGGCTTGGGTTATTTTTATTTAGGAGAACCTTATATATTAGTAGGAATTATTTTGTATTCTCATTCAGCAATGGATAGGTTTTTTGGCTACGGGCTTAAATACACAGATAGTTTTAAGAATACTCATTTAGGACCAATTGGAAAAAAATAAGCTATGGATTCACTTTTTACCGGATTAATTGTTGGGGTAGTTTTCGCATATTTTGTGTTTTCAAGGTATGCCACTCTTAGAAAAAAAGAGAAAGTCACTGCACAATCTGTTGTTTTAATGGAAAATATTAAGAGTGTGAGTAAGTTGATTACTGTGGAAGCGGATTTTGCAGAAATATTCCATTATGAAACGGATAAACACAAGTTGCTAAATTTAATAATTGGAAAGAAAAAAGCGTTGTTATTAATAGATGCAAAAGCACATGTAGGCTTCGATTTAACTAAAATAAAATTAGAATCGAATGTTAATTCAAAAGTGATAAAGATTACTAATTTCCCTCAACCAGAATTGCTTTCTATAGAAACCGATTTTAAATATTACGATAAGAAAGAAGGTTGGTTAAATCCAATAACTTCATCTGATTTAACAGATATTAATAGGGAAGCAAAGCAACATATTATTGATAAAATACCAGAATCTGGAGTACTGAAAGAGGCTTCTGAAAAAGCTTTAGAAACGATTAAATTAATGGAAAAACTAGCCGAAACCATTAATTGGAAACTGGATTATTCTTCTTTAATATTGAATGCTCCTTCAACAAACCCAAAAATTAAAAAAGATGCAAACGCTTAGAAATTTATTTATTTTAGGCTTCATTTTTATATCGAACTCTATTTACTCGCAAGATTTTGAAAGGATAGATGCTACCATTTTATTATACCCCACACATTGTGATACACCAGAAGAACTTTCAAGATTTATAAGCCGAGATTTTACAACTGAAGAGGAAAAGGTACGTGCAATTTACAGTTGGATTATTCAGAATATTGCTTATGAACCTAATGAATACAAGAAATTTGATTATCGATTTAGCAATTATAGAGAACGGAATAAAAAAGAAGAAGTAACTAGAAATAAGATCATAAAACGAACTTTACAAAAAGGAATTGCAGTTTGCGAAGGATATGCTTTTTTGTTTGAAAGACTTTGTGAATTACAGGGAATAACAAATTATTTGGTACGGGGAAATACCAAAACCACAATGCAGGGTATTGGAGAAGAATTTAACGCAAATCATATGTGGAATATTGCGATTATCGACGGAAAAGCTTATTTGTTTGATCCTACTTGGGGTTCTGGAAAATACCAGCAAAAATTTATAAAAGAACCTAGTTATTTTTACTATAAAACCCCACCAGAACTCTTATTTAAAACACATTATCCAGGTATTTTTGAAGATGCATTAATTGTAGAGACTATTAGCAAACAAGAGTTTTCAGAAATGCCACTAATTATAGAAAGGAAACTACTCTTATCTGATATTGAAACCCCAAAAAAAGGAATAATATATACTGAGATGTATTTTGATGAGATTCAATTTTCAATTAAAAACACCAATCCAACATCTGTAAGTTATTCCTTTGGAACAGAAATTATTCTTGTTAAAAAATTGGATAAAACTAATGATAAGATTGAGTTTTCAGTACCTTTAGTTTTGGGAGTAAATACATTGATGATTTATTTTGATGACAAGCCAGCAATAGGGTATAAAATTATGTAGTATGAATATTGAAGAATTTAGAGATTATTGTTTGGTCAAAAAGGGAGTAACAGAATCATTTCCATTTGATGAGCAAACACTTGTTTTTAAAGTCATGGGTAAAATGTTTGCATTATCTGGTCTAGAACATCAACCTTCTAAAGCAAATTTAAAGTGTGATCCGGAACGCTCTATTGAACTTCGCGAAGAATACGATGGTCTTATTACTCCTGGATTTCATATGAGTAAATTGCATTGGAATACAGTCGAACTCGAAATGAACTTACCTCATGATATGTTATTGGAACTCATTGATCATTCTTATGATTTAGTAGTAAAAGGTTTGACAAAAAAACTGAAAGAAGAATTAAAAAACAGAGATTAAAAGACTTAAGAGTCTTAAAAGCAACTTCTTATAACTATATTTTTTGTATATTCGTAAGTGTAATATCACCTTTTATCTTTCTTAAGTTATCAACCTAATAACAAATTCAATAGAAAGAGCCCACAAATCTTATTAAGTGTTGCCTCAAATTTTAGAGAAGTATTTATTTATTAACCATTATACTAACTTTAAAATTTATTAGATCATGAAAACAACGAATCACTATTTTTTTGCAATAGCAACGCTTTTGCTATTCAACCTTTCTATTTTCGCTCAAGATGAAGCACCTGCCCGTCCAGAATATGTGGTAGTCACTACCATGCATTGGAATATGGATTATGAAGATTTCGATATGAAAGAGTGGATTGCAACAGAGAAGGAATATATGGATAAGGTAACTAAGAATAATGAACTAGTCATGGGAGCTTCTTTTTATACACATCGATATACACCTGATAATACGGAGATAATTTATGTACAAACCCATGCAAATTGGGAGGATATAGATAAAGCTGGGGATAGAAATGGAGAACTAGCAAAAGAGGCTTGGCCAGATGAAGATGCAAGAAATGCATTTTTTGATAAACGTAATATGTATTATGCAGATACACATTCCGATGAAATTTATGCTACCATGTCTGGAGCTAAATTGATGGGAGAAGCTCCTAAAGAAGATATGATTTTATATGTTCGCAAGAGTCATTTTGCTTTTCCAGAGGATGGAACTTTTGAGGAGTTTAAGGAATTGAGAGATGAACATTTAGAAAATGTATTTCATAAAAATGAATTAATAAAAGCCTATTATCCAAATTCTCATGCTTGGGGAGCAGATAGAACAGAATATGTGGAAGGTTTTATGGTAGATTCTATGGCAGATTTAGACGAAATGTTTAATAGAAATGGAGAATTAGCTAAGGAAGCTTGGCCAGATGAAGCTGCTCGTAAAGAAAGAGGAGAAAAAGCAGGTAAGTATTTTACTGGAGTTCATGGAGATTATATTTATACACTAGTTTCAGAATTAGTGAAATAAAAATTAATTATAATAAAAAAGGATGCCGATGCGCATCCTTTTTTTTATGGATAAAAGTCTTAGTTTAATTTTTTAAACCCAGATGGACTTAATTGTTTTATGGCTTTAAACTGCCTGTTAAAATTAGAGATGTTATTAAAACCGCTATGCTCTGAAATTTCAGAAATAGACATGTCCTTTTGAGTAACTAATAATTTACAAGCATGTTCAATTCGTAATTCATTTAAAAATCTAAAATACGTTTTATTGGTACGTTTTTTAAAATATTTGCAAAAAGCGTTTTTTGTCATGGTAGCTACTCCTGCAATATTGTCTAGAGAGATTTCTTTATCGAAATTAGTCATGGTATATTCAAATACATTTCGCATTCGTTTTCCTTCTATGTCATTGTATTTCCTTTCATTAACATAGGAAGATAAACTTTTATGACTTGCCTTTGAAGCTATTTTAAGAAGCTCCATTAATATAATAAATCGTTCAAGTTCTGTGGCATCATTTAGTTTCAAAAACAGATTTGCAATTATTTTTTTCAAAGAAGATATTTTAAACCCATGGTTTGCTCTTTTAAAAAATAACCGAAGTTCCCTTAATTCCTCCAATTCAAAAAAGTGTTTCCCAAAAGATGTTTTAGTAAAAAATAAGCTTAACATATGAGAGGATTCCCCTGTATTCACATCACTTTTAAACACGTGTGGCACATAACTTCCAAATACCAAAACATCTCCTTTTTTGTAATAATTTATTTTGTCACCAACGATAAGAGTACCCTCGCCTTCAAGAATTAGGCTTATTTGTATTTCTTCATGTTGATGTAATTTATCGTAGAAAAAGGTGTCCAAATCTTCTTGAAAAACAAGGGCTACACCTTCAGGTTTTGGGATTTTAAAAGGGAGAACTTTCATAGTTACTTAAAAAAACAAAGTACGTAAATAATAATCAAAAAAACAGTAATAGTTAAATATAATGATAATATAGTATCAATATCGGATTAAAAACCATTATAAAACGAATCCTATTGCTAGTATTTTTACACTGTTAAAAATAATATCTTATGAGTATAGAATGGAAAGGCGTAATGCCAGCAGTAACTACAAAATTTACAAAAGACGACCAACTAGATTTGCAAATGTTTGAAACAAATGTAAATGCACAATTAGATGCAGGCGTTCATGGAATTGTTCTAGGAGGAACATTAGGGGAAGCAAGTACCTTAACAGATCTTGAAAAAAGAACCTTAACACAAACCACTGTCGATATTGTTAAAGGTAAAGTGCCAGTTTTAATCAATATTGCAGAGCAAACTACTAAAGGAGCAATAGAGGCAGCTCAAAAAGCAGAAGCCGATGGTGCAAAAGGATTAATGATGTTGCCACCTATGCGTTATAGTGCAGGAGACCGTGAAGTGGTGGAATATTTTAAAGCAGTAGCTACCAATAGTAGTCTCCCAATTATGGTATACAATAACCCTGTAGATTATAAAACGGAAGTGACCTTAGATATGTTTGACGAGTTGCTGAAATGCGAAACAATTCAAGCTGTTAAAGAATCTACAAGAGATATATCTAATGTAACACGTATTAAAAATCGTTTCGGAAATCGTTTAAAAATAATGACTGGAGTGGATACCTTGGCTTTAGAAAGTTTATTGATGGGTGCCAATGGATGGGTAGCTGGATTGGTTTGTGCATTTCCGAAGGAAACTGTTGCAATATATGAACTTCAAAAAGCTGGAAGAATAAAAGAAGCTTTAGAAATTTACAGATGGTTTTTACCTTTGTTAGAGTTAGATATAAACTCTAAATTAGTACAAAATATCAAATTGGCAGAAGTAGCCACTGGAATTGGAACTGAAAATGTTCGTGCTCCTCGTTTACCTTTAATTGGAGCCGAAAGAGCCAATGTTTTAAATATAATTGAAGAGGGATTAAAAAATAGACCTCAATTACCTGATTATAAAAATTTATAATGTTAGAAATTAGACCCACTTGCGAGAATTGTAATAAGAATTTACCTTACAATTCTACTGAAGCAATGATCTGTACATTTGAATGTACTTATTGCCGTGATTGTGTCGATACAATATTAAAAAAAGTCTGCCCTAATTGTGGTGGAGGATTTACTCAAAGGCCAATTAGGCCAAAAGAATTATTAGAAAAATATCCAGTGTCTAAACATATTGTTTTTAAACCAGTGGATGTTATTAAACACAACAATTTAATAAAAAACAAAAAATGATTACAGGTGAAAATCATATAGGAAATCAACGTTCCGCAATTGGAGATAAAACGTATAAAACCATCAACCCAAAACTTAATATTGAGAATGAACAAGTTTTTACGGAAGCGACTTCAGAAGAAATTAATCAAGCTGTTGAATTAGCTTCTGAAGCTTTTAAATCTTTTAGTAAAAAATCTGGACAAGAAAAAGCAATATTTTTACGAACTATAGGTGATGAAATTTTAGCACAGGGTGACGATTTAATTGCGATGTATCAATCTGAAACTGGACTGCCGGAAGGAAGAGCTAAAGGAGAAAGAGGAAGAACAATTGGACAATTAACAAGTTTTGCAGCAATGTTGGAAGAAGGTTCTTGGCTAGATGCAACCATAGACACTGCTGATTTGGATAGAGCTCCAATACCAAAACAAGATATTAGAAAGATGATGGTGCCTTTAGGACCTGTAGTAGTATTTGGAGCAAGTAATTTCCCTTTTGCATATTCAACTGCTGGTGGAGATACAGCTTCTGCTTTAGCTGCAGGATGTCCTGTGATTTGTAAATCACATCCTATGCATGCAGGTACTAGTGAAATGGTTTCTGAAGCAATTATAAGAGCTGCTCAAAAAACGAATATGCCAAATGGTGTATTCTCTAACTTAAATAGTTCTGGAATAGAAGTAGGAATAGAATTAGTTACCCATCCTGGGGTAAAAGCTGTAGGCTTTACGGGAAGTATTAAAGGAGGAAGAGCTTTATATGATATCGCTGCTCAAAGAGATGAACCGATACCAGTTTTTGCTGAAATGGGATCTGTAAATCCAGTAGTTTTATTACCGAATGCGGCAGAAAATAGAGGAGAAGCATTGGCAAAAACTTATGCAGGATCTATTACTTTGGGAACAGGTCAGTTTTGTACCAAACCAGGATTAATTCTTGGTATAAAAAGCGACTCCTTAACAAGTTTTATTAATACACTTTCTTCGGAAATTGTAAAAATTGAACCCTCTTGTATGTTGCACCCTCATATTATTGGGAACTATGAAAAAAATAAACAAACGGCTTTACAGCAAGATGGATTAACGGTTCATGCGGATTATCAAAATGAAGTAGCTGCTAATCACGCAAGACAGGCTATTGTTACTGTGGAAGGAACAACATTTTTAAATAATACTACTTTACATCAAGAAGTATTTGGGCCATTTTCTATGGTAGTGGAATGTGAAGATGAAAAGGAATTAGAAGTGGTAATTCGTCAATTAGAGGGACAATTAACTGGAACCATTTTGGGAGAAAATGAAGAATTACAAAATTATACCGCTGTTGTAGATGCCTTACAGAATAGAGTTGGTAGAATTATATTTAACGGAGTGCCTACAGGCGTTGAGGTTTGTCCTGCAATGTTGCACGGTGGACCTTATCCTTCTTCAACAGACAGTCGTTTTACAGCGGTAGGAATTCATGCGGTAAACAGATGGGTTCGACCATTTAGTTTTCAAAATTGGCCAAATGAATTGCTTCCAAATGAGTTAAAAGATGAAAATCCTTTAGGAATTACAAGATTCGTTAATGGTCAAAATTCAAAAGAAAAAATCTAATTAAATATGAAAATCTTCAGAAGCATTACTTTATCGTTTTTTCTAATATTCTTAAGCTGTTCCAAAGACAATAAAGTTAATGATTCAGAATTATTAAGTGCTATAATTTTAGAAATTGAAGAAAGGGAAAGTTATGATGAAGATGCATACCCTTTAGGTTTATTTTCGAAGGAATACTTTAAAAACGAAGCCGAATATGCAAAGGAACAATTAGTAAAATTAAATAAAATAGACTCCGTTTCTTTATCTGAAACGGAGTCTATTTCTTTAGAACTATTAAAATTTCAATTACAGGATACAATAGATTATTTTGAATTTGAAAGGTATTTGAATCCTTTATTATCTGATTCTGGGTTTCATAACAATTTTTCCTTTTTGGTTCGGCCCTTTCAAAATTATGAGCAGGTAAAAGACTATTTAACAAATCTGAATACGATCCCGGATAGAGTAAATCAATTCTTGCCATTATTAAGAGAAGGCATAGAAAAAGGGGTGTCGCAACCAAGAGTGATCTTTAATGGATATGAATCTAGTTATAACGATTATATCGTTGAAGATTACGAAGAAAGTTATTTTTTTAAGCCTTTTAATAAGCTTCCAAGTACCTTAACTACCTCTCAAAAAGATTCAGTTTTAGTTGCTGCTAAAGAAGCAATCACCAATAATGTAATTCCTCAATATAAAGTAGTAAAAGCTTTTTTTGAAGATGAATATTATACAAAAACAAGAACATCCATTGGAGTATCAGAAACACCTAACGGTAAAGCTTATTATCAGAACAGAATAAATTATTATACTACGAGTACACAGTATTCAGCAGATGACATTCATAGTTTAGGTTTAAAAGAAGTGGCTCGAATTAAAGGGGAAATGAAAAAAATTATTTTGGACTTAAACTATCAAGGTAGTTTTTCAGATTTCCTGCAATTTCTAAGAACCGATCCTCAATTCTATGCTAACTCTCCAGAACAATTATTAATGATTGCTAGAGATATGGCAAAAAGGGCTGATGAGCAATTGCCAAGATTCTTTAAAACTCTACCTAGAAAACCCTATGGAGTTGCAGCGGTACCCGATGCAATTGCCCCAAAATATACCACAGGCAGATATGTAGGTACAGAAAAAAATAGCACCGATCCAGGATATTATTGGGTCAACACCTATGATTTACCAAGTAGGCCTCTTTATGTATTGCCTTCTTTAACAGTTCATGAAGCAGTACCAGGACATCATTTACAAAGTTCTCTAAATTTAGAAATGGGAGATAGTATTCCTCAATTTAGGAAAGACACTTATTTATCTGCATACGGAGAAGGGTGGGGTTTGTATTGTGAATTTCTTGCGGAAGAAATGGGAATGTACACCACCCCCTATGAACAATTTGGAAAATTAACCTACGAAATGTGGCGGGCATGTAGATTAGTAGTAGATACAGGAATCCATGCAAAAGGATGGACAAGGGATCAAGTTGTAAACTATATGGCTGAGAACACGGCACTTTCCATGCATGAAATCAATACAGAAACTGATAGATACATCTCTTGGCCAGGTCAAGCTTTATCCTATAAAATAGGGGAGATTAAAATTAGAGAATTACGTAAAAAAGCAGAATTGGAATTAGGAAGTTCTTTTGATATCCGTGAGTTTCATGAAGTTGTTTTAGAACAAGGAACTGTAACACTTTCCATTTTAGAAAATAGAGTCCATAATTATATTGAAAAAAATAAAAATGAGTAAATCCATTTATAAATGCATTGATGCACATACTTGTGGGAATCCCGTTAGAGTTGTGACTACAGGTCGCCCAGATCTTTTGGGAGATTCAATGAGTGAGAAAAGGCAGCATTTTTTAAAAGAATACGATTGGATTCGGAAAGGGTTAATGTATGAACCTAGGGGGCATGACATGATGAGTGGGAGCTTCTTTTTTGAACCACAATTCCCAGAAAATGACTTTGGAATTCTGTTTATTGAAACTTCTGGTTGTTTGCCTATGTGTGGACATGGAACCATTGGAGCGATTACAATAGCTATCGAAGAAGAGATAATAATACCAATTACTCATGGGAAAGTTAGAATGGAAACTCCTGCAGGATTAGTAGAAATAGAGTACCAACAAACCAATGGTAAAGTAGAATGGGTAAAACTAAAAAACGTGAAATCCTTTTTAGCTGCTGAAAACCTAACAGTAGAATGCCCTGAATTAGGAGAAATTTCTTTCGATGTTTCTTATGGAGGAAATTATTACGCTATTGTAGATCCACAGAAAAATTTTAGTGGAGTACAAGATTTTACTGCTGGCAAATTAATTCAGTATTCCCAAATTGTAAGAAAGCGTATTAACGAAAAGTATCCGAATATGTTTGTCCATCCAAAGGATGAAACTATTAGAGATGTAAGTCATATGCAATGGACAGGAGATCCTATTGACTCAAATTCTTCTGGACGTAATGCGGTATTTTATGGAGACAAAGCTATCGATAGAAGCCCTTGTGGTACTGGAACTTCAGCAAGAATGGCGCAATTATATGCCAAAGGAAAACTTACCAAAGGAGAGGAGTTTATTCATGAAAGTTATATAGGTTCCACTTTTACAGGAAGAATAGAAGAAGAAACCGAAATGGATGGTGAAAAAGCGATAATTCCTAGCATACAAGGATGGGCAAAAATATATGGCTATAATACTATTTTAATTGATGATGATGACGATCCTTATGCACATGGATTTCAAGTGATTTGATTTTTTGAATCAAATCATCCCGAACTCGTTTCGGGATCTCATATAACAAATAAATAATTATGTTTTGAATAAAATTCAGAATAAAAAAAATGAGTAAAGAAGTTATCATTATTGGAGGTGGAATTATTGGCTTGTGCTCTGCATATTACCTTCAGAAAGAGGGACATCAGGTAACAGTTATCGATAAAGGGGATATGTCCTCTGGAGCTTCCTTTGTAAATGCGGGATATATTACACCTAGTCACATTATTCCTTTAGCAGCTCCAGGTATGATCACCAAAGGAATTAAATGGATGCTTAATCCATCGAGCCCCTTTTATATAAAGCCACGTTTGGACAAATATTTTTTGCAATGGTCCTTAAATTTTAAAAAATCTGCTACTGCTTCAAAAGTTGAAAAAGCCATTCCTGTGATTAAGGATATCAATATATTAGGCCGTGAGTTATATAAAGAAATTAAGTCTTCTGGAGATATTAATTTTCATTATGAAAGAAAAGGACTTTTAATGCTTTACAAAACGGATAAAGCGGGCGAAGAAGAATGGGAAGTTGGTCAACGAGCCATTAAAGAAGGCTTAAATGTAAAAAATATTACTGCTGAAGAAGTTAGAAAAATGGAGCCAAATGCAAATATAGATTGCAAAGGAGCTGTTTATTTCGATTCCGATGCTCATATGACTCCCAAAGAGTTTATGACAGAAATGTTATCCTATTTAAAAGCGAAAGGAGTTACAATTTATAAAAATGAGACCGTTCAAGACTTACTAGTTTCTGGAAGTAAAATTCAGGAAGTGGTAACTTCGAATAGAACCTTAAAAACAGATGAAGTTATTCTAGCTGCAGGTTCATGGAGTCCCTTAATCACTAAAAAATTAGGAATTAAAATTCCAATCCAAGCTGGAAAAGGCTATCGTATTAATGTGGAAAGAGAAACAGGGATTACGATACCTGCTATTTTAGTTGAAGCCAAAGTTGCGGTAACCCCAATGAATGGATTTACACGTTTTGCAGGAACAATGGAAATAGCTGGTATTAACAATAATATCAACCCAGTTAGAGTAAATGCCATTAGTAAAGCTGCTTCCGATTATTATAAGGATGTTGAAATAAATTCCAAAGAAATTGGAGATGCTGCTTGCGGATTACGTCCCTGTACGCCTGATGGTTTGCCTTATATTGGAAGAGTAAATCAGTATAAAAACCTCACGATTGCAACTGGACATGCTATGATGGGTTGGAGTTGTGGACCTTCAACAGGTAAATTGGTTTCTGAAATTATTTCAGACAAAAAAACTTCCTTAAATTTAGATCCTTTTCATCCCGATAGAACCTTTTAATATGCGTTATACTACTATTCCAAATTCCTTATTTGTAAAAAATAGAAAGAATTTTGTTTCAGAAATGAAAGAAAATACGATTGCTATTCTAACCTCTAATGATGTAAAACATAATAATGCAGACGACGTCATGTCGTTTACACAAAACAATGACCTTTTTTATCTCTCAGGAATTGATCAAGAAGAATCTATATTAGTATTATATCCAGATGCCTATAAAGAAGATAATAGGGAAATACTATTCATAAAAGAAACGAATGAAACCATAAAAATTTGGGATGGAGAAAAACTAACAAAAGAACAAGCTTCTAAAGTATCAGGAATAGCAAGAGTAGAATGGATTCAGGATTTTGAAATGATTTTACAATACATGGCTTTTGAAGCAGATGGATTTTATTTAGGACATAATGAGCATTTGAAAAGAGTTACAAAAGACCAGGAAACTCAGCAAGATAGAATGATAAAATGGTGTAAAGAAAAATATCCTTTACACGAATATTATAGAGCAGCAAAAATTACTAGAACCTTACGCCCAATTAAATCGGATGAAGAAATTGAATTGATGCAAAAAGCTGCGAATATAAGTGTAAAAGGGTTTCATAGAGCCCTAAATGCAGTACAACCTAAAGCGATGGAATATGAAATTGAAGCAGAATTAATCTATACATTAACAAAAAATGGAGCGACTAGGCATGCTTTTAAACCCATAGTAGCATCTGGTAAAAATGCCTGTGCCTTGCATTATAATACTAACGATGCAGAATGTAAGGATGGCGATATGATTCTTCTCGATTTTGGGGTTTGTTATGCCAATTACAATAGTGATACTACGCGATGTTTTCCTGTAAATGGGAAGTTTTCTGAACGGCAAAAAGAAGTCTACACCTCTGTTTTGCATTGTTTAAAAGAAGGGGCTAAATTATTAAAACCAGGGGTTGTTTCTTCGGAATATGAAACTCAAATGGCATTATTAATAGAAATTGAATTAATAAAATTAGGCTTGTTAAATACGGATGAGGTTGCAAAACAAGATCCAAAGAAACCGTTGTATAAAAAATATTTTATGCACGGAACCGCCCATCACATAGGTTTAGATGTTCATGATGTAGGCTTGTATTCTCGACCTTTTGAGGCTAGAATGGTGCTAACCTGCGAGCCAGGAATTTACATTCCAGAAGAAGGGATTGGATGTCGTTTAGAAAACGTTTATCTACTTACAGAAGATGGTAATATCAACTTAACAAAAGCAATGCCTATTGAAATAGAAGATATTGAAGCCCTTATGAAAAAGGATTAATTTATTTTTTTAACCAACCATCAATTATCGAGTACATCTCTTTTTGTTCCTCGTTATTAAAACTTTTTATTCTTGTAGTATGACTACCTTTCGATTTTACAAACTTGTACATCTCTCGTTGCTCGGCAGTAGCACTTAAGTCAACTGCAGTAGCACTCCAAGCATCGTATTCTCCATAAATAAACATTATTTTTTCTGCTGAATTATCTAGATAGGATTTAATCTCTTGCATTGGTTTTAGATCGTATTCTTTTGAAATTCCTTCTGGAAATGCCCATTCAAACTTATATACTTCTTCTGTATTTAAATATTGTTTAAATGGAGCCGTTTCATAACCATAAATACCTTGTTGGGTTAAAGCTGCCCAAAAATAAGGTTGTAAGTCATCCACAGATTTAGTTTCAAAAAAGCCATAACCTACTACATTAATAAGATGCTTATAAATTTCTTGAGGTGTAGCATTTTTAGATGGAATATCTTCCGTTTTATTACCCCATTGCCAAAAAGCAAAAGAATATTCTAAGATGGTATAATCGATGGCTTTTTCTTCTCCAAACTCCCAAGACATATGATGTTCCTTAGCAGTGTCTTTTAATATTTCTAATAGACTTGCTCTGTTTTCAAAACATAAATTTTGAAACTGTTTTATTTTTTCTCGTTCTTCTTTTGTTCCTACATTTTCTAGAAATTCATAGACTCTAGGGTCTTCTCTTTGATAGTTTAATGGTCCTACATAACAAACAGAGGCATCCACATTATCTGGAAAAAAATTACGGTGTGCCATCGTTGTTTGACAACCTTTAGAAATTCCGGTAGTGATAAATTTAGAATTTGGATAAATCGCATTACGAATCGCATCTATGATGATCACTTGATCTTTTGCTGCATTTTCAATCGTTAATGTATTCCAGTCAATTTCTTCTGGTTTTGAATTATTGAAATAACGGTGTTCTATGGTAAGCTGATTGGCTTCATAGTGATTGGCTAATTCTCCGGCTTTTTCAGAATAAATACTATAACCTTGTAATTCAACAAAAACTGGCTTTTGAGGATTTTCATATCCTAGGAAAACACGTTGTTTGAAAGTTCCTTTACTTAGATCTTCATGGTCTATAGGTTGTTCGAACCAAATCTCATAATTGTTGTCGAAATGACTCACAGAGGCTCTTTTTTCAATACTAATAACAGCTTCCATAGAAGCTAGTTTTTCAAAAATAGAAGTATCAGTTTCAATTGAAACAGAAGTGCTTGCTTTAGAAGTAATAGCTTTTTGTGCAATACTGAAGTTAATAGAGAAAACTATTGCAATAAATAGACAAATGGATTTAATCAGTTTCATAATTTTAGATTTCTTATTTTATTAATAAAAGTTAACAGGACATATCGGCAACGATTTTCCATTCGCCATCTATTTTCTTAAAGATGATTATAAAGACTCCATTAGCATCGCCAACTCTCCTTTTTAAATGATATTCCCCCATTACCCAATAACTTCCTTCATCAATTTTTGAGATGTCGTTAATTGTAAAATTTAAGGTTCCAGAATGTTCTTTTGTTGGATATCCCTTTTTATAATTGTCTAATGTTTGTTGCCAACCTTTGGTTAGTCCACTACTCCCATAAAATTTTAAAGAGTCACTTTTCCAATAGCCTTGCATAAATCCTTCTAAGTCATTATTAGACCATGCTTTTTCTTGCAAGTCCATTACCGATAATATTGCTGCTTTATCTTCTTTTTCTGAAGACTGAGAATTTCCTATTGCAAAGGAAATTAAACAAAATACAAGTATGATTTTTTTCATGAATTACAATTTTGATAAATATAATATTTCTTAAGCAAAATAAATATAGATTGCAATTACGATTAAGCAAATAGCAATACCTACACTTTTTAAATGTTTCCAAGGTGTAATATCCACTTGTTTGGTATAAGTAAGTGAAAAAGCTTCTTTACGTGGATAAAACTTCCCAATAAGTAGCATAATTAATACATTCACTACAAATAATAATGCCATCACGTGTAAAAAATGAGGGTAGTTTTCTTCACCAACGACAAATGGTTTTAAAACAAACTGACTTATACTATACAATACTGTTCCTGAGATTATAGCAATTTTTGCTGCTATTGCAGGTACATATTTTGTTAAATAACCAACAATTATTATCGTTAAAATAGGAATGCTATAACAACCATTAACTTCTTGTAAATAGCCAAATAAGCCATCTGGAGCTTTTGCAATTAATGGAGCGATACACATCGAAATTATTGCGAGAATAATACCGAAACGTTTTCCAGCGTTTACAGTTTCTTTTTCAGTTGCATTGGTTTTAAAATGACTTTTGTAAATATCCACACCAAATAAAGTTACAGAACTATTTAAGGCAGAATTAAAGGAACTTAATATCGCACCAAATAAAACTGCAGCAAAAAACCCAACCAAAGCGGTAGGTAATACTTTTGAAACTAACATCGGATAAGCTTCGTCTGGATTTTCAATTTGATTCCCAAACATATGGAAGGCTATTACACCTGGCAATACTACAATTAAGGGACCAAGAATTTTTATGAAAGAGGCTAATAATAATCCTTTTTGTCCTTCTTTTAAATTTTTTGCTCCTAAGGCTCGTTGTATAATAGCTTGATTGGTTCCCCAATAAAATAATTGAACCAACATCATTCCAGTGAAAATTGTAGCAAAAGGGATGGACGATTCTGGACCTCCCATCGATTTAAATTTTTCTGGGTTACTCGTAATTAATGTAGAAAATCCTTCAGAAATACTTCCGTCTCCAATAGCCATTAATCCAAATATTGGAATTAACATTCCTCCAATTAATAAACCTACTGCATTAATCGTATCTGAAACAGCAACTGCTTTTAATCCTCCTAAAATGGCATATAAAGAACCGATAATTCCAATAGACCAAACGGTAATCCATAAAGCAGTTGTTTTTGAAACCCCTAGTAGCGTTGGAATTTCAAACATATTACTAATTGCCAATGCCCCTGAATACAATACAATGGGCAATAATACAATCGCATAGCCACTTAAAAATAAAGCCGAAGTAATAGATTTAGTGGTTTTGTCATAACGGTTTTCTAAAAATTGAGGGATGGTGGTAATTCCGCCTTTTAAATAACGAGGTAATAAAAACACCGCTGTTACTACCATTGCAATTGCTGCTAATGTTTCCCATGCCATTACTAAAATTCCATCTTTAAAAGCAGCGCCATTTAACCCCACGATTTGTTCTGTAGAGAGGTTGGTTAATAATAAAGATCCAGCAATAACAACCCCTGTTAAACTTCTACCTCCTAAAAAGTAGCCGTCTGCAGAAGCTTCATTCGTTTTTCTACTTTTTAAATAGGAAATAATTCCGACGAGTAATGTGAATCCAATAAAAGCTAAAATTTGCATAGGTTACTTTTTAGATGGTTGTATTGTAAATGAATATTTGTAATATTTTGAAGGAATGGAATATTCTTCGTGAACTAATCTGCCCCAAGAAGTGTCGCCTCCAAGGCCCATTTGTTTATAGTCGATATTCCATTGTACAGTTTCACCAATTTTAATATCTGCTCCATGTTTTTTGGTGACAGGTACCAATCCTGAAGCAGATTCTCCAGCATCCTTACTATTAAAGTCTATTTCGCTCATTGAGAAAGGCCAAACACTTGCGTTTAATAATTCATTAGAATTCACTAATAATTTTATGTCTTTTGAACTGATTTCCATCCAACGAACATCTGTTTTATTTCCAGTTTCTTGGGGTCTTGAATATCTATGAAACTGATCAATAATTTTCCCGGAATACTCCCCAATTTTTTGACCTGTTTTCCGATCCCAATAACTTTCTTCTGGTCCTTTTCCATACCATGAGACGTCAGTATATGTATCTGAAACTGTTAAGTACATTCCTATTCTTGGAATATTAGGTAAGTCTTTTTGATTGGGTGCAAAGGAATAATCCACTTTTAAGCTTCCATTATTATGTAAATTATAAATAACAATTACCGAAGCTTCCTTGTTTTGGAGTTCATAAGAAACTGTAAAAGATATTTCCGAATTATTTTTAATAGGTTTTTTCACCAAAGTAGCTTTATAATTATAGGTAGCCTCTTGCCAAACCTTGGCCCATTTATCCATTCCATTTCCTAAGTCGTTATCCGTTGGTGGTCGCCAAAAATTAGGACGAATGGCTTGGCTGGTGATTTCTTTTCCTTCAAAAAGCCAAGATGTAATCTCTCCGGTTTTGGAATCGATTTTAAATTCAACACTTTTATTTTTAATAAGAACCTCTTGAGGGGAATTAGTAATGATTAATTCACTGGTATGATTTTCATCTCCAATAATAGAGATAGGATTATTTAATACAAATTGATCCCAAGCAATTTCATATCCTTTTGGAATCAATTCAGTAGCCGTTTTTTGAAGTAGACTTATTTCTAAAATATATTCACTTTCAGGAATGAAAAATTCTGGAATTTCAGAAATCACTAATTCTAAAGAAGATTGAGGAGACACATTTAAATTAATATTGCTTTTTTCAAATGCGACAAGTCCATCCATTAATACCCGAACGTGTACTATCTTATTTGATAAATCTGTAAAGAAGTTTTTATTTTTAACTTTTATAGTTTGACCTCCTAAAAAAGAAAATTGTACAGGCTCATATACTTTTTTTACTTCAGACAAATGTGGGTGTGGATTCCGATAAGGATCCACCAATCCATTATTTAAAAAGTTTCCATCGGTTGGTAAATCTGGATGATAATCATGTCCATAAGCTAAATAGGGATTTCCATTTTCATCTTTATATTCTAAGCTTTGGTCTACCCAATCCCAAATATAGCCTCCTTGAAGGTTGGAATAAGTTTCTATGATATCCCAATAATCTTGAAGATTCCCTACAGAATTTCCCATCGCATGACAATATTCTATCATAATAGATGGCTTGTCGGAATCCGATTTTCCATGGTTAATTAAATATTCAGGTTTTGGGTACATAGGGCAATACACATCGGTATAATCTTCTTTTCCTGCAGGTTCGTATTGTACAATTCTGTTGTCGTCTTGTTCTTTTAACCATTGGTAGGTTGTTCGGAAAATTTCTCCTTCACCGGCTTCATTCCCTAAAGACCAAGAATAAATGGAAGCGTGATTTCTATCTCGATAATACATACGCTTGGTACGCATCATATGAGCAGGTAACCAACTTAATTCATTTCCAATTTGAGTTTCTTCATCGATCGCTAAGGGATGACTTTCAATATTAGCTTCGTCGATGACATACAATCCGTATTGGTCGCATAAATCTAACCAATAGGGGTCGTTAGGATAATGAGAAGAACGTACTGCATTGATGTTATTTTGCTTCATTAATTTAATATCCTTCTCCATAGATTCTTTGGAAACTACATGACCAGTAAAAGGGTCGGTTTCATGTCGATCCACACCTTTAAAATAGATGGCTTGTCCATTAATTAATACCTGAGCGTTTTTAATTTCTACGCTTTTAAAACCGATATTTCTTTTGATGAATTGATTATCATCCATACTAACGGAAAGGGCATATAAATTTGGAATTTCAGCAGACCAAGTTTTTACATTTTTTAGTGTGTCTATAACATTAAAATTAGAAGTAGTATTTGCTGGAATTGTAAATCTTTTCAATACAATAATAAGCGGTCGATATTCATCAAACACTTGAACTGATATATCTTTTGTCACCTCTTTTTCTGTTTCATTAGTCACGGTAATTATTCCATTAAATATCCCGTCTTGATACGTATCATCCAAAGTAGTATTTGCATGATAATCTGAAATAAATACTTTAGGTCGAGTATATAAATATACATCACGCTCTATACCGCTCATTCGCAACATATCCTGACTTTCTAAATAACTAGCATCGGACCAACGGAACATTTGTAGCGCAATTAGATTTTCACCCTCTTGTACGTAGTCCGTTATATTGAATTCGGCAGGTGTTTTACTTCCTTGTGAATAGCCAACATATTCTCCATTTATATATACATACATTGCCGATTTAGCACCTGCAAAATGGAGGATGATGTCTTCTGATAAAAATTCTTTGGTTAAGTTGATTATTTTCCGATAAGTCCCAACTGGATTATAATCGATTGGTGCATCAGGCCATTTGGTAGTAAAAGGATAGCGCTCGTCCAGATAAATAGGATGCCCAAAACCTTCCACTTCCCAATTGGAAGGTACTGGAATGGTGGCCCAATCTGAATCATCATACTCTATGTTTTGAAAAGTAGTTGGTCTTTGCTTGGGATCTTTTACCCAATGGAAATTCCAATCTCCGTTTAAACTTATAAACCTTTTTGAATTTTCTTTTTCTGAAATAGCATCTGATTCAAAATTGAAAAAGGAAGCTCTTGGTGCTAATTTATGCTCTTCAAATATTTCATGATTATAATGAAAGGTTTGTTCCGCAATACTAGGTAAGGGTTCTTGTTTGCATCCTATAAAAGAGAGGACAACTATTAATAATAATATAAGTCTGTTCATATTTAAGCTATTCATAGTATTATAGGGTCTTCATGAAATCTTCAGCAAATATTTTCCGCAAATAAAATAAAAGCTCTTTTGCATTTTCTTTTGTAAAAACAATAGGAGGTTTAATTTTTAAAACATTATGATCTGGACCATCGGTACTCATTAATATACCGTGATCTTTCATTCGGTTTGCTAGATAATCGGTTTGGGCTGCTAATGGATTTAATTTGGGGTCCACTAATTCAATTCCAAGAAATAATCCTTGACCTCTAACTTCTCCAATAACTGGAAATTCCTTAGCTAGGGTTTTCAACTCTTTTTTTAAAAACTCACCAACAAGCAAAGCATTTTCTTGTAATTTATCGCGCTTTACAGTTCGTATTACTTCAGTAGCAATCGCACAAGAAACAGGATTTCCGCCAAAGGTGTTAAAGTATTCCATTCCGTTGGCAAATTTATCCGCAACCTCCTGTGTGCAAGCAACAGCAGCTATAGGATGTCCATTTCCTAAAGGTTTTCCTATGGTTACTATATCAGGAATAACATCATGCAATTGAAAACCCCAAAAAGTTTTTCCCATCCTTCCACAACCAGTTTGTACTTCATCTGAAATGCAAATTCCTCCAGCTTCTCGAACTAACTGATAAGCTTGGCTTAAAAATCCTTCAGGCAGTTCAATTTGACCGCCACAACTAATAATGGGTTCTATAATAAATGCTCCTACATTTCTTCCTTTTCTCTGAATAGTTTCAATTTGCTTTTGAACTTCCTTTGCATAATCTTCCGCAGTATGATCTCCTCTGTATTTTCCTCTAAAAGCATCTGGTAAAGGGAAAATATGAGTGTGTTCTGGTGCTCCTTTTCCTCCTTTGCCATCAAATTTATAAGAGGATATATCGATACACATATTTGAATTTCCGTGATAGCCAATTTCCGAAGCAATTATATCTTTTTCATTGGTAACTGCTTTTACCATACGTATTGCCAGTTCATTGGCTTCACTTCCTGAATTCACAAAATGCAATACATTTAATTCTGTAGGTAAAGTTTCAATTAATTCCTTTGCTAGGGCATTGATGTTTTTATGTAAATAGCGAGAATTGGTATTGATGAGCGCCATTTGCTCTTGCCCTGCTTTTACAACTTGATAATTCTCATGACCTACGTGAGCTACATTATTTACGGTGTCTAAATATTTTCTTCCGAAGGAATCCAATAAATACTGACCCGCCCCACGAACCATTTCAATAGGAACTTTATATTGTAAACTTAAACTTTTACCTAAATGTTTTTTACGATAATTAATGAGCTCTTTTTGATTTGTATTTTCTTTTTTCTGAAGCGCCTCAGAATTGAATAATAAATTAGGATCTGGACAGATACTTTTCCAAACTTCGATTTCTGAATAATACGCAACTCCTGGATAATCTACTTTATAATCTAGGAGGGATAATATCACTTGGAAATGAAGATGAGGTGGCCAATTTCCGTTTTCTGGATAATTGCCAAGTGCTCCAATTTTAGATCCTTTTTTCAAGATATCTCCTACCTTGTTTTTAGTAGCACTTTCAACACTTAAATGTCCATAAAGTGTATAAAAAGTAACCGTTTCGGTTTGATGTTTTAAAATTACTAAACCTCCGTATTCTTTGTCTCCAGCATCATTAATAGCAATTATAACTTCACCTTCTAAAATTGTATGAACTGGTGTTTTTGAAGACAACCAATAATCAATTCCTAAATGAATACTCCTGCTTTCTCTTCCGTGATTACCAATTCGGTCATAGGCTGAAGAAGTATAAACGGATCTTGGTTCTAAATATCCACCAGCGATTATTTTAGTGGGGACTTCTTTTTGAAGTTGGTCAATTTTAAACTGAAATCCTTCCAAATTGCTATACTCTTCTTGATGCCCCATCCAAGTGCTTGAAACACTTAAATCTATGGGATGTACATCATTTATATTAATGGAAGGGAATAATTCTGAAAGTTGAAATTTATTTTCAGATGCCCATTGGTCAAACAATTTTTCATTTGGTTGTGGGGAATAACCGCAAACTTCTCTAAAACTATAATGTGCAAAATCTGGAGAGACCTGATACCATCTTTTTAATACTTCCCATGCTGGTTTTTCACTAATCCATAAATATTCATTGTCTGGCTCCTCAATTTTACTCATTGCCGCTCTAGTAACAATAATTACTAATCGCATAGCAATGGCATTGTATAAATGTTCCAATTCTACTTCCTCTAGGGGGAAAGTTGAATGATAACCCTTTACCAATGCAAGGGTAGCATCCAAGGAATCATTATGTCCCATAGCACCATATGCGCAAAGTATGGCTAGATCATTTATGGTTTGCGTGTATAAGGCATCCCCATAATCTATTGCAGCCTTTGCCCTTGGATTAAGAATATCGTCTGAAACAATAATATTATTGTCATTTGGGTCATTATGAACTACACTTTTCCTAAGTTTTGTATAAGAGGATTGAACTGCTTCAAACCTCTCTTGATGATATGTTAAAATCTCTTTTTTATCTTCAGGAAATAAGTGAAGTTGCTCTTTGGTCCAAAGGGATTGCGCAACATCCCATTCAAATTTATAATGTGCTTCGGGATGATCAAAACTCTGAAGTGATTTTGTTAGTAAGCCACATTGTTCTCCTAAGCTAAATCTAAAACCTTCTAATTGTGGATTTACAGAACTCCAAACTCTACCTGAAACCCAAGTTAACAATCGTACGAATCGTTTCTTTCCAAATGCGTCTGTAATTTCGGAAATAGAATTTCCATGGATATCTAAAACTACTTTTGGAGCAATTAGATCTTCATCACTGGCTTCAATAGATTGTAATAAGTTTTGCTGAAAATCAAGATATTTTTCATTCTCATCTGGACGTGAAATTTTCAGGATATATCCTTCATTATTTTCAACTTTCATTCTAAAGTTAAAATCGACATAGCCAGGTAGGGAAGAGGCTTTTCCTTTTATGTTGTAAAGATCAAAAAGAATTTCTTCAGCTTGTTTGGTAGTTATTTTAATAGTGTTGTAATCCATTTAATCGTTCATTAAAAGCATTATTATATGTGCAGCACTCCAACTAAAATTTTGTGCATTTAAACCCTCGCCTGTAATAGGGTGGTAATTTTCTCTAATTGACTTTCCTTTACCTAGAACACCTTCAGCGCCTTTGAGTATTTGAATTGTTGCTTTATCTGCATCTTCATTAAATCCATAATTTCTCAATCCTTTTACGCCAAAATAAGCTTGGTCTAACCAGTTAGGACCCCTCCAATATCCTTTTAATGGATTGAACTTTTCATGGTCAGCGCTCATGGTTTGAAAAGGTACTTTAGTATAAAACTTTTCAGGATTCATCATTTTGTTTTTTACGGCTTCTGCTTGTTCTTGAGTTGCTGCATTTGCCCAAAGCGCTGTCCATCCTTCACTACCCTCTCCTTTAATAAATGTATCACCTTCAAGATTTGTGTCATAAAACCAACCGTCATTTGCATCGTAAAATTGAGATTGAATACGAACCTTTAAATCTTTAGCTTCATTTTCATATTTAGCAGCCTCCTCATGAAGTTGAAGTGCTTCTGCTAAGGTAGAAAGGTACAATTTCTCAGCATAGAGATAAGCGTTTAAATCTACACTTTCTTGATCTAAGGAATAGGCTCCATCTGAATTTTTAAGAATTTTAGAATCATCAAATCGGATGGCATTGTCCATACCACTTTCCCATTTAGCAGCAATTAAACTACCATCTGTTGAACCATATTCGCACAAACCATCTTGATCATGATCACGTTTGGCGTACCACCATTCGTGATATTTTTTTAGTTTGGGATACATATATTCTATAAAAGCCAAATCCTTGTCTTTTTCATAAATTTTAATCACAGCCCAAGCAGATAGAGGAGGTTTGGTGTCTCGATAATTATGTTTTTCTATGGTAGTGTCTCTAAAAACACAATCGGCAACAAAACCATCTTTATTTTGAAACTCGAACATGAGTTTCATTTGTTTCTTAGCTAATTCTGTGTTGTAATAAGAAAGACCTGCCGCGTGTTTCCAAGAATCCCAGGACCAAAATCCATGAAACCATTTATAATGATAACTTGGAAAAAGTCCTTCATGTTTTATTTCTCCAGCAGGGATTCGCCAATTATTTTGTAAAGTAAGGCTTGCTTTTGCTAACACTTCGGAATATATAGAGTCTGAAAATTGATTTATTTTATTGGAAATCAATGATTTTAATTCTGAATTTTTTTCAAATTTCCGAGCATCTAATACCGAATCGAAAGCGATTGTTTTTAAGATTTCCTGTTCCTCTTGCCAAGAATATTCAGGAAAAATAAAGGTTTGAGAAATATTAATTTCTTTAGTCTCATTTGGCTTTAATTGTATTGTTTCAGCTACGGTACTATAAATACTATCGGAATTCCTGATTACTGTTCCTTTTTCAAAAATAATATGTCCTACTGCTTCGCTTTTAGCAGATTTAATTTTTAACTGATTGCCATTAGAAGAAAAGCTTAATTCCTCTGCAAATGTTGCTTGACACTTCCATCCCAAAGAAATCTCTATTGGAAGTTCACTATCATTTGTAATTGTAGATTTTATAAGTGCTGTATGCCCCGAACTGTATACGAGCTCTTGTTTTAGGCTTATAGTTTTAGATTTAAAAACCTGTTTTAAATGACTATTAAAGCTTTCACATTCTGTAGTAGTCCATGTAATGTCTTGATTATTTTCGTTCTTTATTAAAAGTTTTGAAAGCGAAGGGCTAATCCAAACACCATTTTGTTGTGTCATTAAAAAAGGTCCAGAAAAACCACCATAATTTACAATAGAATCTGGAAAACTATAAGCAAACCAAGCGCCTTGATCGGAAAACATCAGCCCATTTTTATCTTTAGAATTCTTCGGGCTAATCCTATAATCTAGTATGTTTTTACTAAACTTTAGAGGATCTATTTGTTCTTCATTATTTGTAGAATCTGTTTCGTTTTTACAACCAAAACAAATTACAGATAGAGATATTATTAAATATTGAAATGTCTTATTCATCTTCTTGTAGTTTTATAGTCCATTGGACAATATTAGTCTCATCCGCCTTTAAAGTTTGTAAACCAATTTTGTTATTAAAACTATTAGACACCCCTGTTGTGGGTTCGATAGCTATAGTGTTTTCTATGTTTGGGGTAAAGAGTTGTAAATAATTTTCTTCTGAAGAAGAATCGATTTTTATGGAATAATCGGGAGTTTTAAAGCCAATAGAATTAGAATTAAGAATATAACAATCATCAAATTGTCTATCTTTTATTTGTAAGTCCTTTTTAAGAATAATGTCTTTAGTCTTTACAGGAATCATAACTTCATTAAAAGACAGCTTTTGCTCACTTTTAAAAGATAAAAAACTATTATAAAGATTAGTGCTACTAAAATAAGGGTGCCAGCCTATATTAAAAGGGAAGGATTGACTGTCTGTGTTTTTTACTTTTATTTGAAGACTAAGTGAATTGTTTGTTAAGGTGTATGTTAACTGTATTATATAACGAAAAGGGAATCCCTTTGTTTTTTTAGTTTCTACATATTCAAGAGTAACAGTTGCTGAATTATTTGTAGCTAATTGATAAATAATATTAAATTCTTTATTGTACACAAGACCGTGTAAGGCATTGTTTTCCTCTTTTACATTTAAGTCTAAAGTGAATTCTTTTAGCATAAATGTATAAGTGCCATTATTAACCCTATTAACAAAGGGAAATAAAATTGCTGAAGCATAAGAAGTGTCGTATTTTAAAGGATATAAATCTTTAATTATGATGTTTTTGTTCAAAATTAGATTTTGTAAGCTTCCTCCTAAATTTAAGAATATTTTAGCTTGAGTAGTATTCTTTTTATTATTTAAAACAAGATAACTCAGCTTATTATTCTTATCCTTTATGTGATTAATTTTATACAATTTTTTTGAAGAATTAAAGAGAGTTTCGGATAATTAAGGTGTTTGGGTTTTCAATATTTGCGCTCTCATTACCCTTTACCATTTGTGCTAAACGTTCTCCCATTTTATTAAAATCTGTGGATATTGTAGTTATACCACCTTCTACTATTTCTTTCATTAAAGTATCGTTATAAGATATAATTCCAATATCCTTACCTATTTGCAATCCCTCTTCCTTAATCTTTTTTATCAATACAATTAAGTTTCTATCATCTGGGATTAAGTAGACTTCTCCTTTTTTTGGGACTCTATTTATAAATGTTTCTATCACCTCATTACCATATTCATTTATCTTGCAAAAAGAATGGAACCCTTTGAGCATTCCCTGAGGTTGTTTTTGATCTTGAAATAATAAAACAATAGAATTGTATTTTTCTAAATAAGGCAATCCAGTAGTTAAACTATTGAATATATCGGTTTCAAAATTTTGATAGATTGCCGAGTATTGGGATAATTCTTCGTGAGTTTGATCTAAAATATAAACTTTGTTCTTGGGTAGTTTGTTAATTACAACATCAGTATTTTCTAAATTTGCAGGCATGATAATATAGTAATTGTAATTACCAATATGGTCAAATATTAATTTACTAAAAACATCATTATTAAAATGATGAAAATAAATGTCTACTTCTATATTAGGGTCTAAATTAGATAAGAAGGAATTGTATAAATCTTCTTTAAAGGTGTTTAATTCATCAAATAATAAAAAAATCTTTTTTGCAACACTTATGTTTTCATTAATAACATAATATCCTTTTCCTGGAATGGATTGAATAATGCCCCTTACTTTTAAATCATTATAAGCAATTAACACTGTGTCTCTTGAGAGTGAAAATCTATTTCTTACACTATTAATAGAAGGTAATTTATCTCCTCTTTTTAAATCCCCGTTAACAATAGCGTTTTCAATAGAAACAATTATCTGTTTGTATTTTGGAACCCCTAAATTATTTTTAACCGATATAATACTCATTTGACAAATATATTAAAAAATATTAAAAACAAACTGGTAGGTACTAGTAGGTTATTTCAATTTTTTACATATATATTAGCCGCGAGTTTAGAATTCTATCCTAAAATTAAGGCTAGAGTTAGAGCTTTTACTTAGGCTCTAAAAGGCGATTAATTATTAAAATTTAAATGAGTATGAAAAAAAAACAACTAAAAAATCAAAAACATTTTTCTAATGGAATTTTAGTATTGCTATTTGTGTTTATTTCTTTGGGAATAACAAATAACACTTACGGACAAACCATTGAGATAAATGGAAATATTTCAGATAATGGAGGGTTACCACTTATGGGAGCTACCATTACTGTTAAAGGAGATGAAACTAAAGGTGCACAAACAGACTTTGATGGAAATTACACCATTGAAGTCCCAAACCAGCAAGCAATTTTAATATATAGGTATTTAGGTTATGTGTCTAAAGAAATTCTTGTAGCAGATCAAAACTCTATTAATGTAATTTTAGAAGCGGATGCAGAAGGCTTAGACGAGATTGTAATTGTTGGGTATGGAACTCAAAAAAGAAGTGATGTTACTGGTGCCATAAGTACTATTAAAGGGGAAGATATTACTCAAGTAGTAACTACAAATCCCTTGGATGCTTTGCAAGGTATGGTTTCTGGGGTAAGTGTTACTGACTCTTCTGGAAGCCCAGGGACGATTGCAGATATTGTAATTAGAGGGATTGCTACTTTTGAAAATAATAAGCCACTATATATTGTAGATGGTATACAAGCTGATCCTTCTTTTATAGATGCAAACGATATTGCATCGATTGAAGTTCTTAAAGATGCTTCTTCTAGTGCTATTTATGGAACTAGAGCAGCGAATGGGGTGATTATTATTACTACCAAGAAGGGAAAAAGCGGAGATATGAAAATAAATATAGCCTCTTCCTATAGTTATAATACTCCAAGAGAGGAAATAGAATTATTAAATGCTGATGGATATGTTCAGGTTCACCAACAAATGTATGAGAATGCAGAGGCATCATTACCAAATTATGTGGAAACTCCACCAGAGGTAAATACCGATTGGATAGATGAAACCCATAGAAATGGAAACTTAAAGTTGCTTAATATTAGATTAAGCGGTGGGTCTGACAATATTGACTATACGATTGGAGGAAATTACGCAGATGAAGAAGGATTGTTAATTGGTTCTGAATTCAACAAGAAAGGAATAACTTCTAATATTGGATTTACCAAAAATAAATTTAAAGTTAGAACCAATATCAATTATAGTGAGACCTATAGAGAAGCATATAAGTTTTCTCTTAGAGAAACCTATCAAATTTCTCCCTTAATTCCAGTATATGATGAATCTAAAGAATATGGTTTTGGATATAGAGATGGAGATCTACCTGATCACCGTAATCCTGTTGGAGAAGATTTCTATGAAAATGGATATACCAAATTAAAATATCTTTTAGGAAGTGTAGATTTTAGTTACGAAGTTATTGAAGGCTTAGATGTAAGAGCTAATTATTCTTTGTCCAATTTGGCGAATTATTCCTTTAATTTTCACCAACCCTTTCAAGTTAGAGATGTTCAAGAATTAGGAAATGAATTTGCGTTTGTTTCTGAATATCATGGTGAGCATAGAAGGTTAAATCAAGAATATACCGTTAATTATAAGTTCGATATTAATAAAAATCAATTCGAAATTTTAGGAGGATACCAACGAATTGAAGAGCCTGAAAAATGGACTTATGTACAAGCAGAAGGGTATAAATTAGATGAAAATGGAAATCAGATACCAGCTACTATCTTAGATGATAGTTTTAATACCCTAAATGCTTTTAGTGATGGTACTTATTTTGGGTCTGGAACCAATGCTACTTATACTTTGGCATCTTGGTTTGGAAGAGCGAACTATGCTTTTGATGACAAGTACTTGTTACAAGTTAGTATTCGTAGAGATGGAAGTTCTAAATTTGGAAAAAATAACACATATGGTGTATTCCCTTCCTTTGCATTAGGATGGAAAATTACAGAAGAAGCTTTTATGCAGAATCAAGATATTTTTGATTTCTTAAAATTAAGATATAGTTGGGGTAAGGCAGGAAACGATAGCACTTTAAAACATTACGATTATGTATCCTTAATTTCTCAAGGGCTTAGTCAAAATGATGGAGGATATGTATTTGGAGATCCTCAAACCTCATATCTAGGAGGAATCGCTAGAGATTTACAAAACAATGATTTGCAATGGGAAACCAATACAACTTCCAATATTGGTATAGATTTTTCTTCTTTAGGAAGTAAATTAAGAGGAGCTATAAATTATTATAGGTCTACAACAGAAGATTTATTAATTATAAAAGAAGTTGCTCCTTCAGGAGGGATTAATGATCCTGTCGTTAATGTTGGGGAATTTGTGAATAAAGGATTCGAGTTTGAATTAGGGTATACGAATAATGAACACGAAGTAAATTTTTCTGCAATGGCCATTTTTTCAACCATAGATAGTGAAGTAACTAAATTAAGTAATGAAGACCAAGTAATATATGGTTATGGATTAAAGTTTGGGTCTGATCATTTTGTAAATCAAACAAAGGTTGGTTACGAACCAGGAGCTTATTTTTTACCAGTTGCCAATGGTATTTTTCAAAACCAAGAAGAGGTGGATGCACATAGTGTAAATGGCGAATTAATACAACCAAATGCAGCACCTGGAGATATAAGATTTGTCGATCAGAATGGAGATGGAACGATAGATAGTGATGACGATACTTATCAAGGGTCAGCAATACCTAAACTTGAATACAGTTTAAATTTAGGAGCAGATTATAAAGGGGTAGATGTTACCGTTTTCTTTCAAGGGGTAAGTGGTAATAAAATTTATAATGGAAACAGGTTCGAATCAATAGGAATGGATTCTGGTAGAAATTTTGAAGTAGAAACTTTAAATGCTTGGACACCAGAAAATACCAACACAAGTATGCCAAGAGCTGTACTTGGAGATCCAAACGGAAATAATCGTGCTTCGACTAGATTCTTAGAAGATGGTTCTTATTTAAGAGTTAAGACCATTCAATTGGGTTATTCTGTGCCAACTAAAATCTTAGAATCGATAAAAGTGGATAAGTTTAGAGCCTATATTACAGGTCAAAACTTATTTACATTCACCGATTATTCAGGATTAGATCCTGAAGTAGGTGGTGATGTATTGTCTAGAGGTATAGATAGAACCCTTTATCCGAAGTATAAATCAATCATATTAGGATTTCAACTTCAATTTTAATGAAAAAATTAACTCAAAAAATAATAATGATGAAAAAATTTTTCAAATTAGTATTCATATCAATACTAGTCATTACGGTAGTATCTTGTAATGATGATGAGTTCTTAGAGCAACAATCACCAGACCAATTAAATTCAGATACCTATTGGAGAAATGCAGAAGATGCACAAGCGGGATTAACAGCAGCATATTCTGAACTAGAAGCTAGAAGTAACTTTTGGGATGGATGGCAAGAAGGTAGATCTGTTGTAGAATATTATAGATCAGACTTTTCTCTTCCAGGTCCAGATGCTTCCAATTACGCACATTGGATGTCTATTTTTAACTATAATTATACCAATGGGCATGTTTTTTTAGACGTATTATGGTCTACCAATTATAAAGGTTTAAACTTTTCAAATCAAGTGATTACTAAAGTTGGTGAAATGACAGAAGATCAAATTACCAATGAAGAAAAAAGACAGATTATTGGGGAGGCAACTTTTTTAAGAGGTTATTACCACTTTAAATTACAAACTTTATACGAACAAATTATTACTAGAACAGAGTTAATTTCAGAAGAAACACTAGATAAGCCATTAGCTTCAAGAGCTGAATCTTGGGGGGTAATTCTTGCAGATTTTGAACAAGCTGCAGAAATGTTATCTCTTGTGGGAGAAACAGAACCAGGAAGAGCTACAAAAGGTGCTGCCTATGCTTATTTAGGAAAAGCATATATGTATAAAGCTGGAGACCCTTCGTCTGCTGACGGTAATGATTTTGCTAATGCAGTAAATGCATTTCAAAAAATTGTGAATGGAGAAGCTGGAAGTTATGATTTAGAGCCTGATTATTTAAGTTTGTTTAACGGAGAGAATGAGAATAATCAAGAATCTGTTTTCGAATTGCAATTTAAAACTGGTGATGCTACTTCATGGAATGCTACAAGATTACACGCTTTTATAGGAGACTGGGCTATTGGTGGCTGGGGTGGAATTGAGACTACTATGGCATTAGTAGATCAAATGAAACAAGAAGGTATGGTAGCTTCAAATGGATTGTATGATAATAGATTATATGGCTCTTTATACTTTAGAGATCCTTTTTATAATGATACAAGCACAAATCAGATGCAAGGGTCCACTTGGGATGAATTAATGTTGAGTCAATATGGATCCACCTATGATGATCATGTGTATTATAGAAAATGGTTACCTAATTATGTTTCTAATAACTCATATATCGGACTTAATGTAGTGTTAATGCGTTATGCAGATGTATTGTTGATGTATGCAGAAGCATTAAATGAAACAGGAAACACTTCCATGGCTATAAATTTAATGAATCAGGTTAGAGACGTTCATGGCTTAATGCCTCCTGTAACTGTAACATCTCAAGGGGATGTTAAAAACCAGATTATGCATGAAAGAACGATGGAGCTTACTTTAGAATCGGTTCGTTTTTTCGATTTAAGAAGATGGGGTAAATTAGATGAAGCAATGCAAGCTGCAGGACGAGCCAATTTTAATTCTAGTACTCATGCATATTTGCCAGTTCCATTATCTGAAATCATTGCAAATTCAGCTATAGATTAAATTTTTTTTATTTGAATAGGTTGTTTTAAGGGAAGATATAATTTATATAGCTTCCCTTTTTTTATGGAGAAAAATTTTGAAACGGTTAACGTAGTATAAATCCGTTTTTCATTGGATCCTTAGGATCAATTACAAAAGTGTGCATTCCCGTTATATAAGCCGTTCCTTCCACTTGTGGAATTACAGCTTTGTAAGGGCCATAATCTTCTTCTGAAATTACAGACCCCCTAAAAACAGATCCAGTAATACTCTCAATAGCCATGCTTTCCCCAAAATTAATTTCCTTTCTAGCTTTATGAATAGCCATTCTTCCTGAAACTCCAGATCCCGTTGGGCAACGATCTACTTCACCTTCAGCAAAAATGCAAACATTGCGACTATCTACACCTGAATCTTGTTGGGTATTGTCGATGAAAATGGTTCCGTAAAGAAAACTTAAATCCCCCTCTTCTGGATGATGAATGTTATCGTCTGAAGCCATTACGGCACGTTTAATATCCATCCCGTATTTAATTAAGTGGGTATAGGAATCTGGATTTAAATTAAAATTAAAATTATTTTTAGCCATATCTACATAGGCATAAAACGCACCTCCATAAGCTAGATCGTAAATTACATTTCCTAATCCAGGTACCTGTACTTTTCTATCTAATCCAGCAACAAAACTTGGGACACAATGAAAACGGATCCCAGTTACTTTTCCATTTATTACATGAGCATAGGAAGTTATTCGACCACAAGGAGCATCAATTTTTAAAATATTATCTCCTTCTTTTACATCTATCCATTTCATTTCGACAGCCAAAGTAGAAATGGCAATAATCGCATGACCACACATGGTTGAATATCCTTCATTGTGCAAAAATAAAATACCAAAATCACCTTTCTCATCATTTGGTGGAACTAAAATACAACCATACATATCGGCATGTCCTCTAGGTTCAAACATTAGTGATGTTCTTAAAAAATCGAAATTGTCTTTACAATATTGACGATATTCTAAAACTGAATTTCCTTTTAATTCTGGAAATCCATCTATTATTACACGCAAAGGTTCTCCTCCTGTATGTAAATCTATCGTCTTTATTTGAAGCCAATCTTTGTTGGGTTCAAATTGCTTTTTTTGTAAAATATTTTGATAGGTATTATTCATTTTTAAATTTATTATAAAAATAATTGGCTGCTATTAAATCTTCAAGAGCATGTCCAACCGACTTAAAAACAGTAATCTCTTTATTGTTAATTCTCCCTTTTTTATTTCCAGAACAAAGCTCAAATAGATCCGCTTTAATGTCTGACTCTTTCAAAGAACCATTTTTAAAAGGAATTACAATATCGCCACTCTCTTTTAACCCTCCTTGATAAGTATCTAAATAAACAGAAGCTTTTTTAATAGTTAAATCGTCAGCTTCTCGCATATCTTTTTTATATGCTCCAACCAAGTCAATGTGTTGGCCTTCTCTTAAATATTTCCCTAAAACCAAAGGTGTTTTAGATAATGTAGCACAGGAAATAATATCTACTTCAGATATTTTTTCTTCAATAGTTTCTATTGCTATTACAGAAAAATATTCAGTACTTAATTCTTTGCAAATTGCTTTGGCTTTATCAAAATTACGTCCCCAAACAAATACTTTTTTTATCGGTCTAACACTTGCGTGTGCTTTTATTAAGTTGATGGATAATGCTCCAGTACCAATCATTAATAAAGAAGAAGCGTCTTTAGGAGATAAAAAATAGGATGCCAGTGCAGAAGCTGCAGCAGTGCGTTTTACAGTTAAACTTTTGGCTTCTATTATAGCTTTTATAGTGCCTTTTAAAGCATCTAAATAAAGGTAAGTTCCTTGAATAGAAGGTAAATCGAATTGTCCATTTTCTGGACTTACGGTTACAATTTTCACCCCTGCATTTTTACTAGGATTCCATGCAGGCATTATTAATAGGGTAGTGTCTTCTTGAACTTCTGGGTTTGGAAAATCATGATGGTGACGCATAGGAACAATGACTTCCTCCTTTTTAAAATTGTTTTTTAATTCTTGAATTAATTCAGAAAAAACAGTGTTTTCTTCTATAAAAATTTCATCAATTTGAGGGATCGTTTCCATGACTTTAAAAATAACTAAATCTATTAGATTAATCGCATATTGCCCAGTGATTAGTTAAAATTAGAGGAATGATGGATAATATAGTATAAATACATTACTATTATTAATATACTTATTTTTGAGAAGCAAAATTAAAATTATGGATTTACTTACTTCACGAACGGTTATGCAAAAATATACTGAATCAGATTTTGAATCTTTTTGCGATGTAATCTGCAACGATGAGGTGATGTTGCATATTTCTGGAAAAGGAAATCCAAGAGAAGTTGCTTTAGAAAAGTTTAAAGCAATATTAGAAACCAATAAAGAGAATGATTTTTATGGGGTTTATAAAGTGATTTTATTGAAAACGAATGCAGTAATTGGTTTTGCGAAAATTGTTCCCTTTGAAGAGGATTCATTAGAAATAGGCTATGCCCTATTAGCTCCTTTTTGGCGAAAAGGTTTTACTATAGAATTGATTGAGAAAATGAAGAATCAATGTCTTGAATATTTTCCAAATAAAAAAGTCATGGCGATTGTAAATAAAGAAAATATTGGGTCGATAAAAGTTTTAGAAAAATCTAATTTTAATCTCTATAAACAAGGAGAGTTTAAAGAGTCTCCTTGTTTGTTTTTTGAATATTTAGGATAGATATTTAGGCTTACTTTTATTAAGAGATTGCCGCGTCATACTTCCTCGCAATGATAAGGTAATCAAAAGTCTTTTTTACTGGCTTGTTTTTTAATGAAATAAGTAGGGATAAGAACCCATATACTAAGCACTGCAGTGGAAACTACAAATCCAAAATTGGTTCCGAAGAATTTCTGAAAAACAGCTCCAGTATATCCCAATAAAGCAGAGATATCTAACTTTAATAAAATTAAGACTCTTGATAAATCTATAGGATTAAACATGGTAGCTATTAGGGAAAACTTATCTAAAGGATAATCTTCAAAAAACATTAACGACATCAAGAAAATTCCATCATAAATAACTGCCATAAATAACCAAAGTAATATTGCATAACCAAAACCTTTTATTTTATTTTCATTGGCTAATGCGATGTTAAAAGCTAATGCTGTAAAAATTAAAGTTAAAAAAGTACCCGTGATAAGCAATAAGACAAAATCCCAAATGGCGCTTGACATAAAAACACCGTAGAATACAAAAGGCAATCCTAGTCCAAGTATAAGACTCATAGATAGCGATAAAGCAACCCCAAAATATTGGCCAAGGAAAATGGAAGTCCGTTTTACTGGTTGTGCTAATAATAATTCTGTAAATTCTTTCGAATTATAATAATACATCACTCCAAATATAGTTCCTATTAAGGGTACTAAAGTGATGATAACATTCATTAATGTGATGACTGCTTTAGATAGGTTATTGTTTAAAAATAACAATACAATTCCCAATAGCAGATAGAAAAAGAAATATACATAACTCCAACGGCTACGCATTAAATCGTAAAAACTATATTTTAATATTTTAAGCATAACTTTGAGTTAAAATGGATGCAATTGCATGTTCAAAATCTGGTTGATCGGTTTTCGATTTAAGTTCTGAAATCGTTCCTTTAAAATAAATTTTCCCTTCTAATAAGAATACAATCTCATCGGATATTTCTTCTACAAAACTCATAATATGAGAAGTAATAAGAATGGTTTTACCTTTTTCTTTTTCAGAATTAATTAAACCTTTTAAACGAATTAGAGCTATTGGGTCCAAACCTGTCGTAGGTTCATCCAATATTATTAATGGGCTATCAAACATAAAAGTAAGTACTAAATTTACTTTTTGTTTTGTCCCACCAGATAGATTTCCTAGTTTTTTATTTAAAAATGGTTCTAATTTAAAAAGCTCGATTAGCTCCAAATCTTTTTGAGTATAATTCGCTCTAAGATCTTTAATCATTTTTATAAGCTCCTTAACTGATAGATTGTTTGGGAAGTTCGCAATTTGCGGTAAGTAATCTATTTCTTTACGGTATTTCCAATCCTTTTTTATGGTTTTTCCGTTTATATTAATAGTGCCAGATTGGGGAATAACCATTCCTAAAACACTTTTTATCAGGGTTGTTTTTCCAGAACCATTTGGACCTAAAATCGCAAATATTCCTCCTTGATTTATATCGAGATCTACTCCTTTCAACACTTGGTTTTTACCAAATTTTTTATGTAATTCTTTAATTTCAATCATTAGTTATGATTTTCATTTGTGGGTAATTATCTAATAAATTATCTGGGGTGAAAACCGGAGATACTTTTTCAGAAAAATCGATGATGTCTATAAACAAGCTTCTAAGCAAGATGATGGTCTCTGGTGTTCTATTTACAATATAAGAAAACAACTTTACAGGTCGGTAGGGGACATCTCCAATGCCATTTTTGTCAAGATCATAACCAGTATAACTACTCCAATAATTATGATCAAACTTATTATCGTTTAGCTTACTGTTATATGAAAGGTCAAAGGAGTTGTATAAAAAATTGTTTTCGGTAAAATTGTTTGCATAACAGGCGCCACGAAATTTAATAGCCCAGCCATTTCCAGTAAAATGGTTGTTTTTATAAATTATTCTATTGGTTCCTTCAATATTAATTCCAATGGTATTGGTTTCGAATGTATTTCCTATTATTTCTGAATCGTTTATTTCTTTTAATAATACTCCATAGGAAGCAGAACCCCAGTTGTCCTTAAATAAGTTGTCATACATTTTTATCCTTTTAGAAAACATTACCGCTACACCAGCACCATTATTCTGAAAGATATTGTTTTGATATAAATCATCGTTTGAAAACATAAAATGAAGCCCATATCGAATATTTTCTCGACTTTTATTATTTGTTATTTTACAAAAATCTGAAAATTCTAAATAGATACCATCTCTAACATGAGTTACAATGTTTTGATCGATTTCAATGTTTTTACAATACCATAATTGGATTCCATTTCCAGAATTATATTCCTCTACAGCATCTCCAATAATGTTATTATGAAACACTTTTCCGTCGGAGGATTTTTCTAAAAAGATTCCGAAGAAAAGCTTTTCTAGCTTTAAATTCTGAATCAAAAAATTCTTGCTTTTTATAACTCGTATGGCTGCATAGTCTTCGGTATAGCTGGTACCTACATTTATAATAAATAGGCCATCTACCGTAACATTGTCTGAAGTAATGGTGATAATTTCTCCTTTAAACTCACCATCAATAACCGGATAATTCTCACCAATAAGTGTTAATGGCTTATCAATAACAATATTCATTTCTTTGTAAAGCCCTTTTTTAATAACAATGGTATCAAAATCTTGAGCTTGAGCGATAGCTACCTTTATGGATTTATATTCGCAACTAGAACAAACCTCCAAAGTATTTCCATAAGCAGATTGCTTAGGAAAGCTAAGAAATAATGTGAATAAAAGGATATAAAATAGTTTCATATATTTTTAAAGTAATCCACCACTTCTGGTACTAAATCCTACAAAAACAAAAGCTACTGCAATTATTGTAACTGCAATGATATGATAGGATAGGGGTTTTAAATTCTTTTTTGGAATCAATACAAATCTCGCATGTAATGCAAGTAATAGGGTTGCAAATAAAAGAATAAATTTAATGCTAATATGTTTGGTATAATGATCGGTAAAATCGAATAAAAATAAGTCTGGGCTATATTGAGTTGCCATATATATCCCTGTAATTACCAATAGTAATAATGCAGGAATACCTATGCGTTCATACCTAGATTCGAAAGTTTCTAGTATGCTAAAATCATTATGCTTTAGCGCTTTTGGAAGAAATGTAAAAGACAATATTAAATGTCCACCTGTCCAAATAGTAGCACTAAGAATATGAATAAAAATTATAATTTTCAGAAACATAAATTTTATGATTTTAAAACCTTTGAAGATATAAAAAATACAAGTCAGTAGAGATGCATCTTATAAGGCAAAAAGTTTTTTATTTTTTATTAAAATGAATTAATAATTCATCCCAGGTAAAAATATTCCCTTCTTTTGCCTTCTGTAAGGTTAATGCCTCCTCCTTTGTAGAAACTGCTGTTAGAAATTCTCCCATAGGACTTGGTATGTTTTCTGAAATAATAAAAGTGGCCAAATTAGCATCGATCAAATCTCTAGGATTGTTATAATCTGTAACTAATATTAAGCCAATTTCTTCGGTTTCTGTTTCTTTAAGATAATTGATCATACATTCTGTAGCATCAAACTTAAAAGCTTTCCCTTTTTTAGTTACTAATTGTGCTGCATGTTGTTGATCTACGATATTCATTCTACAAAAATGGCAGGCATCTTTGCCATACTCAATTTTTTGAGGTTGTACCGTACACGAAATAAATAACAGAAATGATAATAATGAAAACGTAGTGATTAGTTTTTTCATCTGTATATATTTTTAGTAGTTATGGTAATCTAATCTTAGGCGATTAAAACAAACTATTATGGGGATAGGTTTGTTTTAATCGCTTCAGATAATAAATTTAGGCTTTTTTCCCTTCTTTTTTCCCTACAATATAAGCTAATAAACCAAAAGCGATACCTAATGCTAAGAACAATGCTCCAAATCGAGGGTAGGAGTGTGCTCTAAAGTTTAAGATGTCCTTTGTGCCAAATAATGGAGGTTGGAAGCCCATTACAGATCCGTCTGGATTTGTAAATTTCATAATTGCTTTAGGGTCTAAATCATGACCATAGTCGTGTTCCCAAAGGTAAAAGTCGTAAAGTCCAGCTAAGCTGACAACAACCATTAAAATAAACCATCCCAAAAACCATTTGTAATTCATAAATATTCCTATTAAAAGCCCTAAAATGGTAGTAATAATAATACCTATTGGGAAAATTTTAAATTCAGGAATGGCATCAGGGATATATTTCATCCCCACATAATGGTTCATTAGGTTAATGTTTTTAATGTCATGTGGATGCATGTCAGAAAAATCATTAATATGGATATTCATTCCTAATGGAATTGGATATTGTGGCGCTTCAAGTGTAATGTTCCAAAGTGGAAATAAAAATAAACCTAGAGGGAGTAATGCCCCTAGAATCATTATTAAACGAGACTTTTTCATTTTTTTTAAATTAGAATTAGTAATAAAAGATAAGGAGATGAATGGATCACATTCATTAGTATCTTATTTTTTCAAACTTATTTATTGGTTGATAATGAGTATGAAAGATTAAGAAAACCTTCTAAAATTTAAATTAATGATGAGTTTTTAGTTTTATGAGTAAGTGAAAATTTATCGATTAGATTTAAAAGACGGGAGAAATTAACAACTCCCGCCTTTTTGGAAATACACTAATCACTAATCAATAAATACTTCCACTACTAAAAACAATTTAATCTTCACCTAAAGACCATTTAAGCTCTATATTAGAAGAAGCAGGGGATACTCTAACATATCCTTGCATCTCTTGGTGTAATGCGGAACAGAAATCTGTACAATAGAAAGGCCAAACTCCAACTTGTTTTGGTTCCCATACAAATGTTTCTGTTTGTCCTGGCATTATTAATAATTCTGAAGTATTAGCTCCAATCATACTAACTCCGTGAGGTACATCGTAATCTTGTTCTAAATTCGTAACGTGGAAATAAACTTTGTCTCCCACTTTTACACCTTCAATATTATCTGGTGAAAAGTGACTACGAATCATTGTCATATAAATATGAACTTCTTTTCCATTACGTTCTACTCTAGTTTCATCATCATTTTTCGCAGCATATGGGTGCATATTTTCTTCTAACTTGTATAGTTTTTTAGAATTTTTAGCAACAATATCGGCTGGAATACCAGCTGCATAATGAGGCTCACCAATAGTTGGGAAATCTAATAATAGTTCCATTTTTTCACCTGTAATGTCATATAACTGTGCAGATTGAGTAACCTCTGGACCTGTTGGTAAATAACGGTCTTTGGTAATTTTATTCATTGCAACTACATATTTTCCGAATGGTTTTCTAGAGTTACCACCTGGAATCATTAAGTGACCTACAGAGTAATATGTTGGTTTTCTATCTATAACTTCCCAAGTTCCTAATTTCCATTTTACAACTTCAGAAGAGATAAAGAACGTAGTATATGCGTTTCCTTTTCCATCAAATTCTGTATGTAAAGGTCCTAAGCCTGGTTGTTCCACAACACCTGCAAGAACATCCTCGAAGTTAAGAATTGGAATTCCGTAAGCATCACCTGCAAATTTTTCATTCTCAATTGCATCTAACATTTTAGTAAATGAGTGAATAGTTAAGTTAGCAGAAAGTTTCCCGTTACCAACAATATACTCTCCAGAAGGATCTACATCACAACCGTGTGGAGATTTAGGAGTTGGTAATAAGTAAACTGCTCCAGGTACTTCAGAAGGATTTACAACAAGAACTTCTTTTTTCATTGTTGAAGTTGCAGTATGCGTAGATTCGTCATATACATTATGCGCATAATTAGCTGGCATTTTTGTACCACCACCATTATTTACATATTCTTCAATTTTCTTCCAGTTAATTGCTGCGATAAAATCTTTATCATTTTGAGAAGAATTCACTTCCATTAATGTATGTGCTTCTTCCGTGTTATAAGTTGTAAAGAAGAACCATCCATGAGATTTTCCACGACCTGGGTGAGATAAATCATAGTTAAATCCTGGCATGATAATTTGGAATTTAATATCCATATGACCTTCTTCAGGATCCACACTAATAAAAGTTAAGGCACCTTTAAAGTTACCTTTATATTCATTAATAGGCATATCACGTTGTGGAATTGGAATAGAGAAACGTGTTCCTGCTACTACATATTCTGTGTTTTCAGTAACAAATGAAGAACTGTGATTACCAGCACTGTTAGGCACTTCGATAATTTCAGTTGTTTCAAAAGTTGTTAAATCAATTTTTGCAATACGAGGTGTATTGTTACCATTGATAAATATCCAACGACCATCTAATTCCCCATTGGTTTGTGAAATATCTGGATGGTGAGAATCATCCCAAGGAATAAATCCATGAGAAGTATTTAACATAGGTTTCGTTTCTTCGTTATACCCCCAAGCTTTTTCAGCATCTTGAGAGAAAACAGGAATTACTTTAAATAGACGCCCAGATGGAAGTCCATAAACTGCTAATTGCCCACTAAAACCTCCAGAAATAAAGGCATAGTATTCGTCTAATTCACCTGGGGCTACATATACTTTTTCAGCAGCGCTTGAAGAAAGTGCTCCTTGATTATTGCTAGTAGATTCACTGTTATTACAGCTAAATAATCCAGCTACAATTACCAATGCTACTAAAATATTAATTGTTTTTTTCATTATATGGTATTTTATATTAGTGTTAATTTTTATTCCGTTGGAGGTAACATTACTTTATCTATAACGTGTACAATACCATTACCAGCTTTTACACTAGCTATAATTTTTGCACCTCCAACATAAACATCATCTCCTTTTACTTCAACCAAAACATCTTGGTTATTAGCCTGACCTAATTTTTTAAATTTCTTTAAAAATTCTTTGCTATAGTTCCCAGGAGTAACGTGGTATTTTAAAATATTCGCCAAGACATTTTTATTCTCTGGCTTAACTAAACTTTCAACAGTACCTTCTGGTAATGCAGCAAAAGCAGCATCTGTTGGAGCGAAAACCATTAACGGACCTGCATTTACTAATGCATTTTCTAATTCGGCAGCTTGTACAGCAGCTACAAGAGTAGTATGATCTGGAGAACCAATTGCTATTTGTAATATATTTGGAGTTCCTTCATCGTCACGTAAAAAAGCTTGGCCTTGTTTTTTTGTTGGTTCGGCTTTTTCAGTCGTAGTATTTGACGTTGAATTTGTGTCTTTCTTTTCACCCGAATTGCAACTGGATACAAGTAAAATGAAAATGAAAGCAAACATTGTTTTTAATATTGTTTTCATGATATTATAGTTTTTATTGGTTAAAGAATTAGTGGAAAATTAGAATTATAAGGTTCTAAAATATTCCAATACGTTTCTAGCTTCTTCTTCGGTTAGGTTTTGATTGGCCATTGGCGAACCATTATATTCCATTAATAAAGCTTTTGCATCTGAATCTTTTTTTACCATCTCATCAGGATTTAAGATCATATTCATAATCCATTCTGGAGAACGTCTTTCAAAAATTCCATTTGGTGCTGGTCCGATGAATTTTTTTCCAATTTTATGACAAGCAGTACATTTAGATTTAAATACTTCTCCTCCTTTTGTAGCCATAGCTTGGTCAATATCTGCACCTAATGTTACAGACTTAATTGGGCCAATTCCTTTATTAGAAAGATCATAAGTGGTTTCTTTCTTTTCTTTTTTAGTTTTTTTGGATTTTGTAGTTTTTGTTTTACCAACTTTTACTTTTTCCTTCTTTTCTTTTTTGTCATCTCCTCCACAACTTACAATTGTAAGAGAAAAAATTAGTAGTAGTGACAGCTTAATTAGGTTCTTCATTATATGATATTTATCGTTAATTTATATCTGGCAAAGATAAAAGTCACGGTACTTACAAAATATGACTTTTGTCATATCTATAAAAAAGATATAATTGTCTTATATTAATTAATTTTATTATAAATAAACACGTTTTCTAATATTTGGGTCTAAATTTCAAAAGTTTGGAGTAGTAGTCTATATTATAAAAAGACATTAAGTATAGAAGCCAAAGACTAAGCCTTTTGGCTATTAAACAAAAACTAGATTAACTTAAATGAGACAATTATTTAAGTTAATTAATTTCGTTTTAAAATATAATATAAAGTATATAGCAAGATTATAATAAGCATCCTAAATTTAGATAATACGTTGTTGTTTTTTATAAAAAGCATCGGCTTGTAATTGCATGAGCTCTCTAGCTTTTTTTCGTTTGTATTCGTAAAGTTCATCTTCTTCTGCAATATCTCCATAAACACGATTATTTATGCTTATATCTGTTTGTAAAATCATTTCACGTTGTTGTGCTTGTTGTGCACTCCAAGTAATGATTGAACTTTCCTGTTCCTCTAATTTCATGTCGTAAGTGCCCTTTGGGGAAAGTAGTTTTGCTAAAATTGGAGAGGTTTCAATAGCTAAAAACAATAAGAAAATAAACAAGGACGGCAACCATGGTAATTTATTTAAGGCATTTACACGAGCCATAAGTCCATCAAACCCATCGATTACTGGTTGTGTTTCTGAAACTTTTGTTTGGTATGCTGTACTGAGGTTTTCCATCTTTGCTTCAGCTGCTATTATTTTTTCATTATTAGTATTTCTTAATTCTTGAAGTGCAGCTAATTCGGCATCATGTTTTTCTCGTTTTTCTTCATAAACTGGACCTTTTCCAATAAGTTCTGTGCCTTTTCTTCCTTCGGCTTCAGAGATATAAGTTTCATATAATTCGTTGACGGAAGTTTCTTTATCAGCAACTTCTTTCTTTAAAGCAACTATATCTGTACTTAATGCTTCCAATGATGGAGTATATTGTAATGCCAATTGATCTTTATTGGCAAGAGTCATTTCGTTTTTTTCTTCCAGTAATACCTGATTGATTTCCTTTTCAAAAATCTTAAGTTCTAAAGGTTTTGCAATTACTATAGCAATGATTATAGCCAGTAATAGTCGAGGACTTGCTTGAATAAATTCATCAAAAAAATTATCCCTCTTTTTGATAGTAGACACAATAAAACGATCTAAATTAAAAATGAGTAATCCCCAAATAAAACCAAAGAAAATGGAAGAATAATAATTATCGAAAACAGTGTAAAGTGCATAAGCTGATGCAATAAAAGCCATAACAGCTGTAAAAAATACGGTTGCACCTATACCTGCATATTTGGTTTGTTCTCCAGGAGAGCATTGTTCTAAAATGTCGGTGTCTGCACCCGAACAGAAAATAAAAAAGCGTTGTAACATATTGAAGATTTATTGATTGATGAATCTATATAACGCAATTAGCTATAGAATGTTACAAAAAAAAGCTTCGAAATTTCGAAGCTTTTATAACTGTTTAGTAATTAACTGAAAATTCTATTTTTAATTTTATTTATTTTCTTCTTTCAAGCTTACTTTTTTCTGTTCCACCTGACGTTTGTACACAACATTCTTTTTCTCTTCTTGTTTTATTTGACGCTCTTTTATTTGCACCTCTCTTTTTTGAAGTCTTTCTTTATTGGTTTCAACACGCATGGCAACTCTTTGGTTCTCCATTTTTTTATGTTGAAGCGTTTTCAATTTCTCTCGTTCCACTTTTCTTTTATCCACTAATACTAATCTTTCTGCCTCTCTTTCTTGATTTCTTTTTTCTAGCTTAACCCTTTGCACTACTAATTTATCTTCTTTAACTTTTAATTTTTCTTCCTTAATTTTTGTTTTTTCTTGTTTCACCTTTGGAGCTTTAGGCTCTTTTGGTTCTTTCGGTACTTTTGACGCTTTTGGGGGTGGCGGAGGTACATTTGCTCCATTATCATTTACTCCCTTTACCACACGTATAGGCTCTGGAGCTTTTTCTACAGCAGGTGGCGGTGGGGGGAAATTAGGAAATGGTTGAGAATTTTTTCGTTGATTGCCAGACATTATATTGTATAAGTACTTTAGGCGATCGATATCCGATTTTTTAATTCTCATATTAGATTCGTCCATGTTATTATATTTCTTAGCCAACCTGTTGTATTCATTAACTTGTGCTTTAGTAGCACCGTCTTGTAATGTGTAATCTATGGGTTCAGAGCCAAGCCTGTCTATTTCTTCTTTAGCACTAAAGCTAAATAATAATAGGGCAACTAAAGGAAATAGCAATAAGGATCTAATCCATATTTTTCTTTTTGAAGTGTGTGTTTTCATAACTGTAAATCGTTTTTTGATGAGTGAATAATTAATTGAATTTGCCAATATTGGCGTTTGTGTATTTGATGAGAATACTAATAATAAGTTCTGATAATGATTCGATTCTATCCCTTTGGATAATACCGCTTCGTCTGCTAAAAATTCGTGGTTTAATTTTATACTATGTTTTATGAGATAAATTAGAGGGTTGAACCAAAATAATATTTGTAAAATTTCTATAAATAAGATGTCAATGCTATGTTTTTGTTGGGCATGAGTTTGCTCATGAAGCATAACTTCTGGTGGAATCTCTTGTGCTTCGAATTTAGATTTATTCAGAAAAATATATTTAAAAAAAGTATGAGGCATTACTTTGTCCTGAAGCAATACTTGAATATAGGAAGACAGCTTTAACTTCGGATTTCTTTTTATTTTTAAGAGTATTGTTATTAAGTTTTTAGCAAACCGAAATCCAAAAATCGCAACACCTATACCATATAAATAGCCTAATAACACAGGTAGTTTTTCTAATAATAACATATAGTTATCAGAGCCAATTTCATTTAATTCGGTAAGTGTAACTGAGTCATTGTTTCCTGTAAAAGAAGTATAGCTTACAAAAGTGATAAGTGGAATGGTAATGGAAAGGACTAAGGCTCCTAATAGGTAAAACCTTTTAAAGGTATGCATATTCTCTTTTTCTAAAAACAATTTATAGAAAAGGATAAATACCCCTAAACAAGCCGCAGATCTTAATAAATAGAATTCCATAATTATTTCTTTTGAATTTCAGAATCGATTATAGCCTTCAATTTTTTTAATTCGTCTTTTGTTAAATTGGTTTCCTTAGTAAAAAAGGAAGCAAATTGTGAAGCACTATCGTTAAAAAAGTTTTTTATCAAGCCATTTACATGTTTAGAGAAATAGTCTTTCTTTTTTACCAAAGGATAATATTGTCTAGAATTTCCCATTTGTTTGTACCCTACAAAACCCTTGCCAATCATTCTTTTTAATAAAGTTGCAATGGTAGTAGTTGCAGGTTTAGGTTCAGTATATAATTCTAATAAGTCTTTCATAAACGCTTTTTCCTTTTTCCAAAGGAATTGCATTAGTTGTTCTTCGGTGTTTGATAATTTCATGCCTTCATTAATTTTAACTCTACAAACGTAGAACAAAAAAATCAATTCTACAAGTGTAGAGCTAGAATTATTTTTTTTTGAAGAAAGCCATTTGCAAGAAGGATGTATTACACCTACTTTAGCGATTCTAAATAATAGTTTATGAGTTTCGAAAGAGAAGTTAAAAAAAGGGCAGAAGAAAAGTGTGAATTTTGTGGACACGATGAGCATCTTGCAATGTATGTGGTGCCAAAAACTCCAGAATATATAGAAGGTGCGGAAACTGCTGTTTGGGCATGTACGACTTGTATTTCTCAATTTGATGATGAAGAAAATAGAGATGCCAATCATTGGCGTTGTTTAAACGACAGTATGTGGAGTCCAGCTGCTCCAGTACAAATTATGTCTTGGAGGATGCTTCACCGATTAAAATCTTTTGGCTGGTCTCAAGATTTATTAGATATGATGTATTTAGATGAGCAGCAATTAGAATGGGCAGCAGCAGAAAGAGATAATGAAGATAAAGCCGATGCAATTGTGCACAGAGATGCCAATGGTGTTGTATTGCAAACAGGTGATAGTGTTGTGTTGATTAAAGATTTAAAAGTAAAAGGCTCTAGTTTAGTTGCAAAACAGGGTACTGCTGTAAGGCGTATTTCTTTAGATCGTGAAAATGAAAAGTTTATTGAAGGTAAAGTAGGACCTACCCAAATAGTTATTATTACAGATTATGTAAAAAAATTATAGTAGAAAGATACAAGACCGCCATACTGCAAGAGCAAAGAATAAAGAGTTGATTCTAGCGAATAGATTAGCAGATTGTTTTAGAAATACAAAAAAGACCTTCAGAAAATAAATTTTGAAGGTCTTTTTGTTTTGTATCTTGATTCTTATAGCGTAGCGGTCTATTGTCTTTATTTACTCATCTCGGTGAAATAATGATAAAACTGCGGAATGGTTTCAATTCCTTTTAAATAATTCCAAATACCAAAATGTTCATTAGGGGAGTGGATGGCGTCACTATCTAATCCAAAGCCCATTAAGATGGTTTTGCTTTTTAGTTCTTTTTCAAACAAAGCAACAATAGGAATACTACCTCCACTACGTTGTGGAATTGGCGTTTTTCCAAATGTAGCTTCATAAGCTTTTTCAGCAGCTTTGTATCCCAAACTATCGATTGGAGTTACATAAGCTTGACCGCCATGATGCGGAGTTACTTTTGCTCGGACTCCTGCCGGAGCGATACTTTCAAAATGTTTTGTAAACAATTCAGTGATGTCTTCCCAATTTTGATTCGGGACTAATCGCATAGAAATCTTGGCATAAGCTTTACTTGCAATTACTGTTTTTGCACCTTCACCAATATAACCTCCCCAAATACCATTAACATCTAAGGTTGGTCTAATCGAATTACGTTCGTTGGTGGTATATCCTTTTTCACCATAAGTGTCATTAATATCTATGGATTTTTTGTAAGCTTCCTTATTAAAAGGAGCTTCGCCCATTTTTGCTCTTTCTTCTAAGGAAAGTTCGTCTACATTATCGTAAAACCCTGGAATGGTAATATGATTGTTTTCATCGTGTAACGAAGCAATCATTTTTGTTAGAACATTGATAGGGTTTGCTACTGCACCCCCATATAATCCACTATGTAGATCCCGATTAGGGCCAGTAATTTCCACTTCAACATAACTTAGGCCTCTAAGTCCAGTAGTAATTGAAGGGACATCTGGAGCAATCATCCCTGTATCACTAATTAAAATAACATCGTTGGCTAATTTTTCTTGATTTCGTTCTACAAACCAACCCAAACTTTCGCTACCAACTTCTTCTTCCCCTTCAATCATAAATTTTACATTACAGGGTAATTGACCAGTGGAAGTCATGTATTCTAATGCCTTAACATGCATATACATTTGTCCTTTGTCATCGCAAGAACCTCTAGCGAAAATGGCACCTTCTGGATGCAATTCTGTTTTCTTAATCACAGGCTCAAATGGTGGACTATCCCAAAGATCTAATGGATCTGGTGGTTGTACATCATAATGTCCATATACCAGAATAGTAGGCAAATCTGGATTGATCATTTTTTCACCATATACAATTGGGAAGCCAGGAGTTTCACAGATTTCTACTTTGTCGCAACCTGCATTTATAAGACTGTCTCGAACAACTTCTGCTGTTTTTACAACATCTCCTTTATAATTAGAATCGGCACTTATAGATGGGATTTTAAGTAAATTAATCAACTCCTCTATAAACCGGGATTTGTTTTCTTGTATGTAAGATTTTGCACTTTTCATAAGTCTATAATATTTAATAATTTGGTCATATACTGTTTACTATTAATAATTCCCATAGGTTTCAATAATAATAACAAGCTCGTTTCATTTCGTTGTTTTTTGAAGAACGGCTAAGGTAATAAAAAGCATTATTTTAAATTGTAAATCTTGTTTATATTTGCACTCCTTAAGCGGGCGTGATGGAATTGGTAGACATGCTAGACTTAGGATCTAGTGCTTCACGGCGTGGGAGTTCGAGTCTCCCCGCCCGCACCGAAAGAAAGCTTCTCATAAAGAGAGGCTTTTTTTTTACTTTTTTTTAGTAGATATCCTAGAAATTGCAAAAGAAGTAATTAAATTTTAATATTATAAGTTTTCTTTTCCAGCTTTTCTCCAAAAATAAATAGCAAATAGAGTGGTTATTATTGGAATCATAAATCCATATTCATCAATCCAAAAGGTGCTATTTTCATTGGTAATAGTTAGAGGCGTACATATTTTTTGAATATAAATATTATGCACAGAATGATAGATTGCTGCTGGCCATAAACTGTTCGATTTAAACGTATAATAAGCCAGTATTACAGAAATACCAAGAATCATAATGGTAAATGCACCCATATGTAGCAAAAGATATTCGCTACCTCCATACATCAAATTGATTATAGGAAAATGCCAAATGGCCCAAATAATTCCACTAATAATAGTTAATGCTTTAAAGGACATTACCTTTCTTAATTCAAAAATAAAAAATCCACGCCAGCCAATTTCTTCACCCAGAGTAGATCCTAAATTTTTGATGACACCAACCGTCAATAAAAGAAAAACCATTACAGCTATAACAAGAGTTTGATTGGCATTTTCCATACCTAATTCTTCACTCCATTTTAACACTCTTTCTATATTTATTAGGTCTCCAAAGCCAAACAACCAAATAAATACATAAGCTATAGATATATATAAAATAGGAGTAAGGTAGGCGAGTTTTACATATTTCATTTTTTTTAAACTCCAGGGCAAACTAGAAAGAGTCCTATTCCTAATTTTTAAAGTGACAAAAGATGCTACAGCTGGGGATATCATCAATAAGCCTACATAAATACTTGTTGGATTTAATTTTAAAATAGCATAATATGCTATAGAACTCAATGCAGTAAGAATTGCTAAAAAAAGAATTATTGTTTTCCACGTTTCTTTATTATCCGAAGTTGTTTTTGACATTTACTTATAAGATTGGTTGTTAAGAAGACGAGATTCAAATGTTTTTGTTACCATAAGTCCAAGAATTAAAAAAGGGCTGTTACACTAATTTAAAAAGTATCCAATATTTTTCAATCCTTGGAAGAACTTTTATTTGGTAATATCCTCTATTGTTTTTCTACAAAGGCTTTAAATTGCTTCATCCATTTTTCGCCTTGTTTTCGGTACATATTGGGAAAAAGAATTGCGATTAATTTTGGTAAAAACCAATTTATTCTGGTGTATTCAAATTCGTATTCATATCGAGTTTTGTCCTGAGAAATTTCGGTGAAAGTACATTTCATGGTATTATCCATATGTATATGGTGGTAATGTGCTTCAAAACTATTAGGGAGCTTATTGTTTATTATGGTTTCTGTTAAAACCATAGGTCTTTTTCCATATTTATAATACATTTTAGAAACGGCTCCGTTTTCACCAGGAATACCTTTTACTAGTTCCTTTTTAATAAAGCCGTCTTGATATTCTTTTAAGTAATCCACATCCATAAAGAATTGGACCACTATTTCTCTAGGTTGATTAATATTAACGGAACCTATAAATTTCATTTTTTAAGGATTAGATTTCTTTTTAACACTCATTTTACAATTTTTAATGCTGTTATTCTTCTGGTTTATATGGATCTAATTGTCCTGCCTTAATAGGAGGGGATTGCTTTAAAGAGGTAATGTGTTCGGTGAGTTGTTCTAATGCTAACCTTGGAACCCAAGTATGCGGGAAAAGAACATTGTTTTTCTCTTGTGGGTCTGTATAAAGATTGTAAACACGTGGCATTGTATAAGATACCATCGAGCTATTCCAAGCTGTTTGCTCTTTAAAATGTAGTTTCCAATTTTTCCACTTAACACCGAAAATATCGTTACCCATATAAACAACAAATCCATCACGTCCAGAATTCTCTTGTTTTCCAAGGAAAAATTCACTCATATCCACTCCATCAATGATTCGATCTGTTGGTACTTCTCCTCCAGTAAGTTTTGCTATTGTTGGAAAAAGATCCATCGCATGTACTATTTCATCACTTGATGTTCCAGCTTCAATTTTTTCAGGCCAACGAATAACAAATGGTACTCTTAGTGCTCCTTCGAAACCGGTAAACAAAGTACCTCTCCAAGGTCCTGCGGAACCATTAACTGCAGTTTCAACCGTTAAGTTTGTACTTCCAAAATCAAGTGCCTCAGGTCCGTTATCTGCTGTAAATATGAAAATGGTGTTTTCTGCAACCCCTAAATCCTCTATCTTTTCTAACAATTCTCCAGTATATGTGTCAATTTGCGACAACAAATCAGCCCATGCTCCATTTCCTGTTTTACCTTTAAAATCTGGATGCGGCATGGTTGGAAAATGAGTGGCTGTGTAAGGTAGATAGACTAAAAATGGTTTGTCGGCTTTCACACTTTTTTCCATAAATTTCATTGCTTTATCGGTGAGGTCTCTGTCAATTAAGGGGCGATAATCAAGATCATAAACTCTTACTCTTTTTGGCACTTCTCCTTTTTTTGACTCCAAAACATATCCAGCTTCCAGTCCACTTGTATTAAATTCTTCTAAACTAGTCCAAGCAGATTCATCTGTTGTATTGGGGATGCCATACCATTCATCAAATCCTTGGTCGGTTGGAAATCTACCATCCGTTCTACCAAGGTGCCATTTACCATACATTCCTGTTGCATATCCTGCATTCGATAACATTTCAGCCATGGTAACCTCCCATTGAACCAGTCCATAAGCACCTTCACCAAGAGGAACCGTACCATTTCCACTTCTAATGGCGTAACGTCCGGTCATTAAAGCGGAACGGGAAGGCGTACATTGTACTTCTACGTTAAAGTTAGTTAACCGAAAGCCTTCATTTGCTAATTTATCCAACTGGGGGGTTTGTGCACCTCTTGTTATTCCTCCTCCATTGAAACCTGGTTCTCCCCAACCAAAATTATCCATAAATACAATAACAATATTGGGTTGTTCTTGTGCAACAAGGTTGGATAAAGTTAAAATAGAAATTAGTAATGTGAATATTGAGTTCCTTATTTTCATACTTTTTATTTTGGTTTAGCTTATAATATTATTTATTTACAATATAGCCAAAGTTCCTTACTAAGTGGTTCCAGTTAAAAGGTTTGGAATAAAAATGACACTAAATGATAAAAAATTACTTTGGTAACGTTGCTTAGTGCCATAATCCATAGCATATTTTATTCTAAGGTTTAATCTGCTTTTATAAGTCCAAATTCCTGTACCCAAACTAACATTACTTGTTTGATCTTTTGAATCTAATGGAGTTCCATTCCACCAAACATCCTCTCCTTTATCGTTAGCAATTTGCCAATTATGTCCATTCAAAATCTCAAGTTCTAACCATGAATTAAGGTATTGACTTATTCCATATTCAAAGGTAAATCTACTTCCTGCTTTCATATCAGCATCTTTAACTTTTCCATTCATTTCAATTGTTGGCATTATTAGAAATGCAGTAGCTTTTTCCTTAATATAGAAATATGTGGGCAGTTGAATTTGGTGTGTCCAATACCCTTTTCCTAAATTGTCGGAAGCACCCGTTTTATATTTCCCGATGGGTAAATAAACTGTATATAAAAAAGACAAATCAATTTTATTATTAAATGACCATCCCAATCCAAGGGGCATAATTGCCATATCTCCAATACCTCCGGAATTACCTGAAGAGGTATATTCTAAGCCCGAGGTTGTGGATTGAATGTTTGACTTATAATTTGAAGATAAAAATATGGGGTTGATGGATGCCATGTACCTCCCTTTCAATATTTTTAGGTTAGAAGCGTAGAATATTACTGGAACATTAGTATAACCTGATATTTGACTGCTGAGGTCTAATGTAGTACTGTTTATTTGAAGACTTGAAACCTTATTTCCAAAACGATCTATATAAGAATCGCTATTGTTCCAATAATTATAATCCATAAAGAGTAAACCGGGTGTTTCAATAGTTGCCCAGTCCCGTACATTCAATAACCCTGGCTGATACGCACTCACACTTTGGGCATATCCATTATTCATTATAATCGAAAAGAATAATACCATTAATAATTTGAATAATGTATTTTTCATTTTACACTTTTTAAATAAAGGGAAGATAAAGGTATGGTTTTTAGTGGTGTTAATCTATCTCTTAAATTTAGTCAATTATTAATTATGCTTTAGCATCCCGTAAAATCTTTTCCATTTTACGTCCTTTTGCTAATTCATCCACCAATTTGTCTAAATATCTAACCTGTTGTGTTAGGGTGTTTTCGATTTCTTCAACTCGATAGCCACAAATTACACCAGTAATGAGATTTGTATTTGCGTTTAATGAAGCTTTCTGAAAAAATATTTCAAAGGTTACTTTTTCATTTATGAGTTCTTGGAGTTTTTTTGCATCGTATCCTGTTAGCCATTCGATTACTTGTTGTAATTCTGCTATTGTTCGCCCTTTCTTTTCCACTTTGTTTATATAAAGTGGATAAACTGAAGCGAATATCATTTTTGCAATCCGCTCATCGTGGTGGCTTGTACTTTTCATGATATGAATTTTAAGTACTAAATTAGTAAATACAAACTAAATAGAAAATTCGTTGGCCATTGAGCTTGCTTTTATTGAGCTTGCCGAAGTGCTGGATAGAGGGTTCTAATTATACAGGTTGTTATATACCGTTTTTATTTTTTTTTCGATGAAAGTATTTAGTTCTATTTTCAAAGTCTCTGAAATTAGTTCATTTTCAAACCAAGTATGAATATTACCTATATAATGCATGCCTAAATAATTTGCACTTTCTCTAAAAGGCATTTCAAATCCTTCTTTTAATTCTGAATCTGAACCACAGCTAATCATTGCCATAGACTTCCCTCTTAACTTTCTTCCAGTATCCTTTTCAGTTTTTAAGCAGTCTGAAATTCGGTCAAAGAAATTTTTCATAATTCCACTCATAGAATACCAGTATACTGGAGTTGCAAAAATTAGAACATCGTAATTATCAACTATTTCTTTCATTAGAGGTATAAAATCATCTCCTTGGTTATTAAAGTCATAATCAAAACTAGAAATCTCTTTTGATTTTAAATCGATGATATCAAAACCTGTTTTCTCTTGTATGTATTTTGAAATGATATTGGTGTTTCCTTCACTCCTAGAACTACCTTGTATAATTACTCCTTTCTTTTGCATTGTTAAGTATTATCTGAAATGGCAAAACTATAAAGTTTAATTCTGTTATCCAATAAGGGGTGAGTTTTGCCCTTATAATTTATCACCAAATGCGGAAAGTTCTTTAAAAACAGGAGCTAATTTAAGGCCCAATTTGGTTATTGAATATTCTGTTTTTTTTGGAAATTGATTGAAATCTTTTTTTTCAATTAATAGGTCTTCCGTCATTTCTTTTAATTGCTGAGTTAATGCCCTTTTAGAAGCTTCCGGTAAACCTTTTTGAATGTCTTTTAATCTCAAGTTTGAACTTAAAAGTTCACTTAAGATTGCGGGTTTCCACTTGCCAGAAATTACATTTAGAGTTTTCTCTATCGAGCAATCCTCTTTTATGGGAGTTTTTCGTTGGTACAAAATATTATTTTAATGGAGTATACTTCTTGCAATGAAAAAAAAGCCAGAAATAGAACTCGTTTATTCAAGTTAGCACTTGTTCAAATATAAATATTTTGAAATTATTTTTTCTAAAATAAAAATACTAATCCTGTTTTACTAAAAAGCTAAAGAGATTTTGTTCTGGATCTCGGGACATTTTCACCCACCAATGAATTAGAAAGATAGAAATAATGGTAAAAGGTAAAACTAAAATACTTCCTTCTGCCCCAAATGCACCACCACTTAACCAATCAGGGCCTATTGGAATTTGTGTTATTAATGTAGGGTCACTTTGTCCACTAGATGCAAATCCAAATACGGAAGCCTGAAAAAAGTTCCAACCCAAATGAAGTCCTATGGGTAACCAAAGTTGTCCAGTTTTAAGGTATGCATAAATTAATTGTGGTGTAACAATAGCAATCATTATTGTGCTTATTACAGTTGCATCGGGGTTTCCAGCATGAACCAAGCCAAATAGGAGGGAAGAAACAATTACTGCCCATAGAAGACCCATTCCCTTGATCATGTTTTGAAGAATTATTCCTCGAAAAGCAAGTTCTTCCCACCAGGCAACAACGATAAGTTTCCAAAGAATGGTTAATATAATTGGTAGTACTGCAAAACTAAATTGGGCATTTAGGTCCGAATTTTCGGTCCACCAACTAAGACCTTTAAATTCAATAAGACCAGTTAAAAGCATTGTAAAATAAATGCCAGCCATAATTATAGCACTGTTAGCAATACCATAGATAAGATCTAATGCACCAGCTTTGTCCATCTTAAGTCCAAGGGAGATAAAGCTTTCTTTATCGATATATTTTCGACTAATATAGGCAGCAAGAGTTGCGGAGATGCCTAGTAAAGTAAACCATAATGTACCGCCTCCTCTTAAACTTCCAAGAATTTCACGAACTAAAAAAGTTAGACTTAAGTTTATAGCCATAAAAATGATAATAAAAACTAGTATACGCCATCCGGCACGAAGTGTATTTGTTTCTGGGTTTATAAAAATGTTTTTCATATTAATTAATTTGATGATTGATATAAATATAATTGATATGTCAATTAAATAGATATTATGTTACAGAAAAAGTGAAAAAATAAAATCAAAAGTCCGATGTTGTAATAAATTAAAGGCTGTGTTTTGCGCTTTCTTTTATCATTAATATTTTGTCTATTACTATTAATTAATATTTTGATCTAGCAGCGTCCATGCTTCATCCATAGGTCTATGGCTTTTTACAAATTCAGTTGGATCCATTAAGAAGTATGCATCCTCATATTTAAACTCAAACATATAGTCCGACATATCTATAAATCCACTAGACCAAGTAGCATCGCATAAATACCATTTTCCATCTAGTTTTACCGCATTCCAGGAATGATTTGGAGAATTTATATTATCAAATTTTATATTATTTGCTAGACCATATCCATAAATAATTTCGCATTCCAAACCCGCTAAATTGGACAACTCTTTTATTAAATAAGCATAACCTGTACACAAGGTTTCTTTCTTTTGAAGAAGCCTTGAAAATACTTCCTTTATAAATTGATTATTCCAAAGTTGTAAAGCTTCAGGGCTGTTTTTTAGTTTTTTGCGTTTGTGTTCATTCTTATTCATCAAGTTGTATTCGCCTTTGATATTATAGCAAACCCATAAATAGATAGCTCTAAAACGCTCCGCTTCTGTGGTTAATTGAGAAGTTAATCCATAAGCAAGACCAGGTAAATTATAAAGTTCTTCCCCTTTAAGCTGATTTGCTGTATAATCTGCTTTCCAAAAATCGATTCTATTAAAATCACTTTGTTGCGCATACAAAGACAGTGTAAAGAGGAAGAGTAATAAAAGAATGAATTTTCTCATTCGTAGAAATTTTAATTCAAGTTTTTAATGGAAGCTGTCGATGACTTTTTTGTTCGCATAGCTGCAACGATTACGATAGATATATCTTCTAAAAAAGGCTCTATGAAAGTGGTGTTATTAGTGATGGTAACCTCCTGACTTTCATAGCCTAGATAACTAATCACCAATACATCGTTTACCTTCAATTCTTCTGGAAATGTAAATTCACCCTTTTCGTTAGAGACTGCCCCTGTTGCGGTTCCTTTTAAAACGATTGATGCCGAAAATAATGATCCATCCAGACTATTAATCACACCAGTTACAATTCGCTCTTTACCTTGTGCATAAATTGGATTTGAAAAAAGTAAAAAGAACATTAATAAGCCTAAAAAACTAAAGAATTTTGAGACTAGTTGCTTTGTTAAAGTAATTTGATTTTTCATAATATATTTGTTTTGATTCACTCAAACTTAGAAAGGTTTCCATCTTGTAAAAAACTATAATTAGTCAACAGTACGATTACTTGAGTAAAAGAGAGGTTTTGGTGAGTGTCCTGTTTATATTGAAGTGAAACTGAGAATGTATTAGTAGGGAATATATAATTTATGGAAAAAATTATTTTTTTGAGTTTACAATTATTATACATACATTTGTGAATGTATAAATGTAAGAATGAGAAAAACCAAAGAAGAAGCTGAAAAAACTAGAGACAACATCCTTAAAAGTGCTTTAAAAGTATTTTTAAAGAATGGCTATTCTAAAACATCATTAGCAGGTATTGCTGAAAATGCAGGTTATACCAGAGGTGCTGTATATTGGCACTTTAAAGATAAGAGTGAAATATTAGAAAAATTAATTTTGAAATTTCATGGTCGGTTTTTTTCTGAACAAAACAATATTTTGGAATCCTCTTTGGATCCACTTCAGAAAATAAAGGAGATGATTAATATTAATCTCCCTTTGCTTTATAATAATAAAGAGTTTAGAGATTTTATTGAGCTAACCTGGTTTAAAACTGAAATAGATCAACATGAAGGTTTATTACAAGGAAAGATAGCCATTACAAAAACATTTAATGATTCTATTTTAAATCTGTTTAAGGAAGCTTCAAATGAAGGAGCAATAAAAAAAGAAGTAGACCCAGAAATAGCTGCACTTTCTGTTACCTCTATCATTAATGGAATTTATCGGGGATATTTTATTATTCCAGATAAACTCCAAAACGAAAAGACAGGAAGAACAATAATAGATAATTATTTAAATCATATTAAAAACATATAAAATGGAAGAAAAACTAACGATTAGAACAAAAATGGGAAACTGGTTGGGCAGTAATTTGGCTCAATGGTTAGTAATACTAGGATTTGTTGTTTTAACAATTTGGAAAGATGATCTCTCCTATTTTTTAGGCTTGGCTTTTGTACTATTATTTCTTTGGGCAAAAAGATGGGATTGGAAACTAATAGGATTATATAAACCAACAAGTTGGAAAAAAGTATGGCTTCAAGCTGTTGTTATTTCTATACTATTATTGATAGTTGTGGATATTATGATGGCTCCAGTTTTGGAAATATTATTTGGTGGACAGCCAGATGTAAGTGCATTTGACAGTATTCGAGGAAATTTCATAAATTATATTATCCTTATCCTATTTATGTGGGTGGTTGCAGCTTTTGGTGAGGAGTTTGTTTATAGAGGTTTACTTGTTAAGCGCTTGGGGATTCTTTTAGGAAATACAAATGCGGCTTTTTGGATAGCAGTGCTTTGTTCTTCAATTCTTTTTGGTATAGGACATCAATATCAAGGTGTTTCAGGTATGGTTAGTACAGGCTTGGTAGGGTTTATTTTTGGAGCTATATTTATGAAAAGTAAGAACAGGCTTTGGTTAACAATACTTACGCATGGAGTTTATGATGTTATTGGAATTACGCTAATCTATTTAGATATAGATAAAGAGGTTTTTAACTTGTTGAATAATTTATTTTAAAAGTATCTTTACCGAATATTATTTATTCGTTGATATTAATTATCTCTTCGCATAATTATTCTAATAGTATTTTTAATCCTACGCTTTGCTAATCTCATTAATTGCAATTCGTTTTAACTCAAAGACAATTGATGACTTCAGAAATAAATGTAAACAAACCAGAACCTATTTTTATATCTGAAAAACAATTAGAGTTGTTTAATCGAGCTTCAGATGTTAAGAGTACAATTAAAACATTAGAAGCTGGGAAACCTGTATTAATAACCGCATATTATAGCAATGGATTGTCGCTTCTAAGAGAGTTACAATTGCATCTTAAAAGAAAGTTTCCGAACAAGTCTTTTCAAGAGCAAAGAAAGTATCGATCAGAATATCACAAGCTATCCAACCTTATTTTAATAGAAATTGCAGATCATAAATTGGTGGTCAAAAAATCACCTTCTATTGGTTGGCTTGAAAAATTGTATCCAGAAAACAATGAATTTTTATTGACTTTTCCACAAGTACAAGGACTAAATAGCGCTTGGCAATGGTATGAAAAAGGGATTATTGTTCCGGTTTTACGGAATAAAATACATCCTTATTATGGCACTTATTTCCCTACACGTTTTGATCATTTAATACTTTTTGACAATTGGCTGAAACGTTATGAAGGACCAAAAAAAACGGCTATAGATGTTGGTATTGGGAGTGGTATTCTTTCTTTTCAAATGGTAAAACATGGCTTTCAAAAAGTTTTTGGTACGGACACAAACCCTAATGCTATTGTTGGTCTTAAAGAGGTTATGGGGGATACGAAGATGTCTCGAAAAGTAGAATTAGATTTTGGACATCTTTTTGGGAAATGGGAAAAACAGACCGAATTAATTGTTTTTAATCCACCTTGGTTGCCAGCACCAAAAAAGACAGAAGGAATTGACACCGCTGTTTATTACGATAATAACTTATTTCCTGATTTTTTTAAAAAAGCAAAAGAAAGGTTGTTACCTGAAGGAAAGCTTGTAATCATATTCTCAAATTTGGCTCAAATTACGAAGGTATCAAAGGATCATCCAATAAAGAAAGAACTAGAAACAGGAGGTAGGTTTCAATTAGAAAAGTGTTTGAATAGACCAGTGAAAGTTGCTTCTGATAAAACAAAAAGAGATCAACATTGGCGTTCTTCTGAAGAAGTTGAGCTTTGGGTACTGACTAATAAATAAACCTAGTTACAAGCTTTTTCAATAATAGCTTTTGCAATTAATTTGGCTTTTTCAAGGTCATGGTCATTGCCTTTATTTAAATCAACATTAACTGTAAATTGATAATCTCCAACTAAAACGATTAAATCATTTATCTTATGTTCCCAAACTGCTGCATCCCCTATATCTTCTATATTTAAATATTCAAAATTAAAACCGATAGCCTCGCTTAGTAATTCGGCATTCGATTTATCCGTTTTTTGTTTAACAGGGTCACTATTTAATACTAAGGAGTCGTAGAGTTTTTTTAATTCTTCCTGTTCGTCTGGAGTACGAGTATGGTATTTTGCATAAAAACGTTCTAGTCCATTTTTACTTTCATACAATTTAATTTTTAAAATTTTACTTAGACGAACGATATGTCTTTGCCTTCCTATTTTCCATTTACAATTTACTTGTGCAAAATCTATATCTCTTATAATTTGTTCAGATACTTTAGCAACATTTGCGTCTACTCCTTCAAAGTCAATAAATTTATCAAGCAGATCTTTAGTTAGAAGCTCTTCTGGTTTACCATGGAATTTCTCAAAACAATTATTGCTCGATACTATCCTTGGTTTTTCTTTTGAAGGACTTTCAAATTTTAAATTATCTGAAGATTTATCTGAGCTATTGCCACAGGCTACTATTATAAAAATAGTAAAACCAAATAGAGTTAAATAATTTAATGCTTTTTTCATAAAACTAGGTTTTATTTTTTTTGATTAATAACTAAATATAGAAAAAAACTTTGAAAGGAGGTTAGTTTCTGAATTTTCTATTCCCACCAGCGGTCTTGGTTATGATTGTTTTATGGCTAATTCTGTTAGAAAAATCAACCCTAATTTATTACATTTTTATGATGCAAGACTAAAGGAATTATATGCTGTGTTGTGCTTTCGTTATTTTCCCTTTAATTCTTGGTATTTTAATAAACCATATATAAGATTAATTCAATCCAAGTTCTTTTTCCAGGTCTTTTATCAAAATAGAAGTGAGTCCTTTTAATTCTTTAAACCTATCCATGGCATCAGAATTGACCCAATAATGAGCAGCACTGTTGTCAATGTAATCTAATTTGTTTTGCCTTACCTCATTTGCTATTGCTTTATAGCTCGCATTTGGGTAGAGGAATGCAACCGATGAATCAAATCTCATTAAATGATTTTTTAAGGTGAATGAATCGTCTAACGGTAAAACCCATTCAGTAGATAAGCGAATTCTTTCCCGATTGTATTCATGTTCGCCATAATGTTTCACAATTTTATCTCTGAGTTGGCTATTCTTAATTACGCTCAAATTACCCGTACTTGATAAATCCTCAAATGTTGATTTAGATGTAGAAAAGAGAGGGAATCCGGTGGCGTAATCATAGTAATCCATAACAGTTTGAACCAGCACAGAGTCTTTTGTGGGATTGTTTAGCGCAGAAGATAATGCCTCTATGGATTTTAGGCCTTGATCAAATCCACTTATGTACTCTGAAAATGATTTTAAGTCTTGTTTATTGTCAGACAATAACCTTTTGAGGTAGGTGGTTTCGAGATCGGCTAATTTTTTTTCTTCTTTCCATGTATTGAGTTGTAAGGCAATTAAAATTCCAATTACTACGAGAAATACCTCACCTAAAGCATAAAGTATGTATTTGCTGGTCTTGTTTTCATTCAGCATTTTTAGTCTAATTTTTCTAAAGAATTTTATCATTGGTTATTGGTTGGTCATAATGAAGTACAACGGTTAGTATATGAAGCGTGGCATCCCGCAGTGTGCTATGATTTCAAATACTTTGTTGTGCAACGTTTTTATTTTATACATTTCGTTTTTAGCGTGGGCAAGAAAACTCTTTGCAACCGCACGAAGGAGTATTGCAATATGCTTGAACATGCACGTTGGCTATTTATACTTTTTAGTTTGCGCTAAATTAGGAATGTCAATTATTCTTTTTATTATGTCAAAGAAAGTTTGGTAAAAAATCGTATTTTTCATAGAACTTATATAAGTCCAACTCCTTTTTACGCTGTTCTTGCATTACATCATCTAATATCTTTTTAAAAGCAATCCCTCTATTTTCAACCACTTTTGTTTGATCATCGGAATAAGCCTAAATATGCTTACTTAACGTCACAAATTTTACCTGTTAGTATTCTGATGTTGCATCCCAACCATGAAACCATCTTTCATTAAAGGTTCTGTTTATTTCATCTAGTGGGTCTTTCTCTTCATCAATACCATGTGCATCTCTTGGATTTGGATTTTGTGGAATTTACTTGGTGCCAGTTTTCGAGTTTGCTAAAAGTGCAAGCCCGCTTAGCGTTACCAAGAAGAATTCGGTCAACATCCCCGATTGGATGTCCGCATTCGGCAGACCATCCATAGCCACTCCCACCAAGCGACCTGTTAAGTAGAAGCCAAAGCAGAAAGTGAGTCCAATGAGAGCCTGTGATCGAAGCTCTTTGCGCCAGAGAGCAAGCCATGCTAGCAGTCCGAACCCCATATTTAACGCGTGGTTTCCCCGTAGCTCATTGAGTAGGGATATGTCTGTAGCGTCCACGGTCATTCCCAGCAGGGTCATAGACGACACCGGAGCGACCACTCGCCAAGTTCCAAAGACAGCCAGGATAGTCCCGCCAACACATAATGCAAGCAAAGG